>OFJL01000036.1_pt1 | contig 7245 bp, 8 predicted proteins | sample 1540281 | NCBI WGS metagenome assembly OFJL01 (sample SAMEA104347343, study PRJEB22522) | marine metagenome | biome: marine biome; feature: marine water body; material: seawater | collected 2015-08-27T00:00:00Z | depth 2901 m | reverse complement strand
ATTTTGAGCTGTGCATCTCTGCGCTGCTTCATTGGTGCAGATGAATTGTTGACTACCTTTTCCAGTTGCTTGATCTCCGAATTGGAGCCTTTTGATGGTGAGGGTCGTCCAGTTGATCCCTTTGGACTAGAAGAGTCTTTCGATTCTTTCGGTGCTTTACGCTTAATGGTGACTTTCTTCTTGGATGATCCCGACTTTTGCAGGGATGCTAGGCCAAGAAGCTCAACCAGTTCTACGGCGAAATCAGGGACAAGATTCTTAACTACGTCGAATTTGGGATTGCTTAGAAGCTTATCAAAAGTTTCCAGTGTATCGCCATCGAGATTTAATTTCTCTCGAACGCCGTCAATTACCTCGTCAAGATTGCCTACCTTGCCTCGTGCTGCTTCTGCTTCTGCTGCCTTAGTGCGGAGTTCTGGCAACTTGCCTTCCTCTGCGTCTAGGAACTGAAACACTGCCTCGGCTGTGTAGAACTTTCCATCGTGCGTGACTCCTTTGACATCTTGACCGCTTCCTTCATCATACTGGGTTTCGCTACTCATTGCGAGTTTGCGGTTCCAGTGCTTGATGTTAGCTTCGGCTTGCTTTAGCTGCGTATCTGATGTGCTGGTATTCTGAACCGCAAATGCTTCCTGTTTGGCTGCATTAGCAGTCTCTAGGTCAGCCTTTAGTTCCTTGATCTCGCGACGTTGTGCCGCCCATGCCGAATTTCCCTTCGGCTCTAAATCAATTCCCTTGAGTTCTGCAAGATCACGAATGTCCTGCTCAGATAGCGACTCAATATCAATCTCGTCTGCTTGTGAAAGAACTTCTTCGGTGGAGTCTTCCTCTTCCTTGGCCTCTACTTCGTCGTCTGGGGTTTCTACCTCAGCCTCCTCCGCTTCTTCCTTGGATTCGTCGTCTCCAGTTAATCGTTCAAGTCGTTCGTCCAGCAAATCCTTCTTGCGTTCTGCGACTGTTTTAGGCTCCTGATCTTCGGTTGTGGAATCAGGGACATCCACATTTAGTTCATCTGACATAATCTACCTTTTTTATAATCCGCCTCGGTGTTCGGCGTTGAAATAATAATAGCACGTCGCGTTGCTAACCCCTATCCAGATTACGGCTGATAGACTTCAACCCGAAGTCGTTTAGGATCTCTTCTTGGATGAAGGCGGCACATGCTTGTGCTTTCTTATCCATTCCGAGTGCGTGACATAACCAAGGCATAGCAATAAGCTCCTCCCTGCGTGCTTCAAAGTGGTCGTGGAAGGCTTTACCGAATTCGGGGTTATCCTTCAGGAACTTCTTAACGTCTGTGATGTTGGTCATTAGATGTTTTGTGTGTTGATGTTGCCCATAGTGGCAGGGTTGCCGCCAATCTTGCCAATCTCAGCATTCTCCTGTTGACTCACGTTAAACTCAAGCTGCTTGATGTATTCTCCCATTAAGAACAGGAAGCTTGGATCTGATGCTATCTTAGCTGCCCCTGTGGGCGACTGTATGTATTGCTCTAGCACCTGTAGGCGTAGCTGTGAGGCGTTCTTAGGTGCTCCCTTTGCTACTCCTGCTGCCATAGACGTGATGTCGTCCTGAGTCTCCTTCGTGATCTTATCAATGCCCTGCTCTGTCGGTAGGAGCATGATGTCGGCCAGTGTAGGATCAACCATGTTCAGTAGCATATCAATGCCAGCCTCCATGTTGATACGTCCATTAGGGTCTAGCTGAGAGGTCTGTATGATCGTCTCGCGAATCTCCTTGATCTGCTCTGGTGTGTCATTGAGAGAATTGAAGCTGATGGAAATGTCCATCTCTGCTTCGTCTGGATCTTTGATGAACTCAACGGACTGAGGGTTGCCTGTGACGCGAAGGTATAACTCTTCTGGCCCATCAACCTTGTAAGCCTCATAGACACCCTTCAGCACCTCGGAGAAGTGGCTTAGGAGTCGATCAATCTCATGCTGCTGACGAACCTGCGAATACGGGGAATCTGGATCTAGACCCATCTGGTCAAGTGCCTCACGAGTGATTGCCGTCTCAATGCGTTCGTTAATGTCGAACCGCGAGTCCTTCGTTAGAAATGTTGGCGCTTGCTGGCCTGGGCGAACAGGATAAACTGCTCCAGGCTGTGGACGACCATGATCCCATGAAGGCGGGACAATGACCGAAGGAGAGATAGCATAGCTGGACTCGTCAATGTTGGAGTCACGAAACACCTTCTTTGACTTCTGGATAGATTTAAGTTGCTCAGGCCATGTAGGTGCTGAGTAGAGTGTCTTAGCCTCGTATGGGGCAGAGACGACGAAGGGGAACTTCTTGCGACCTGCAAGCAATGTGCGCTTTGCAAAGGGAGGGACGTTACCGCCACTACCGAACTCTGTGCTCCAGATGGTCAGATAGATGCCTTGCGCGTTGTCGGTCTTGTCTATGAGCTTCTCATAGCTAAAGATGACATCAATGAGGTCACGGTATTCTTCTCCGTATGGGTTCTCTGAGACACCACGATTCTCACCACGGCGACTCTCAATAGCAAATTCTGCCCACTCCTCGTCCCATCCTTCGGACTCAACTCGGCTTAGAATCTCTTGCGGGGTCATTGGCTTGCGTAGCCAGCAACGGTTGCCATCTTGGAAGTTCTGCGTAGCTAAGGGCGCAAAGAACTCACTCTCAGGGTCAAGTGTCATGCACTCTGCTCCACCCTCGTCCTCGATCAGAACTGGAATCTCTGCAACTCCATCCTTTCGTAGCTGTTTCAACGCCTTCTTTAGTCGCTTCTCATTCACTTCCCATCCATCTACGGAGTTGAATAGCTCAAGGACTTCCTCTACACGATCTTCGTCTGCAAGCATCTCGGCTAGGGCTAGTTCGAGTCCCGCGCCTTCATTCTGTAGCTCCTCCACATCTGGGAACGTCTGCTGCATCTTCTCTAGGTCAAACCGCTTCAGATGGGGAACCATACGAGATGGACGCCAACCGTAGTAAGTGACCATCAGTGCCTTCTCCTTATTGAAGCTGTCTGCCAGTTCTGCCTCGCGCCAAAAGTTATCAATTCCAGCGTCACGAAAATACTTCAAGATGACTGACACCTGTGAGGCTCTCTCAACATCAGTTGCCTTCCGTGGATATGCCCTAATCTGAGCACGTCGTAGGGCGCTCATATTGATGGCTGTGGACGTGTTCATCAGTCCATGAGATAGCCACACCTGAGAGTCTGCTGAACCCTTAAACGGGAACGCATTGTCACCGCCCTTGGTCAGATCCTCATTCTGTCCCTCCCATGTGCAAGTCCGAATGCTCCGTGACTCTTGGCATCGTCGCTGATACTCTGAAAGGTCGTCTACTGTTTGGTCGAAGGTCTCCTTATGGAGCTGATAGTTAAACTCCTCCTCGAAGTAAACCTCCGCCTCGTCTGAATTAAAATTCTTGGGCATATTATTATTGGGTTATGTTATCACGTCGCGTTGCTAGTTTGGCGGAGTGCCTCAATCGAAACAGAACGCTTCGGATCATCTGCGTATCCACCCCTAGTGAGCTGGATACATCGTCGTGGCTGCGATACTTGAGTGGTAGGCCAGATAGCTCTGCATCAATCGAGTCAATTGTGAGCCAGTAGTCGATCTCATGTCCTTTAGCTCTTACGTGGCGGATAGCGGTATAGTTTTTTTCCATCTTGAAGTCCCCTTTCTACTTTTAGGCGTTTGCCCTTTGTGTTGAGGTGTGCCTTTTGACGGAACGGAATGATGACACTGACCTTGCGGCGAGTCTCCATATCCATAGCAAAGAGCATGTGCTTGTTGCCCGTCTGATGATGCAGCACCGTGACCATTACAATGTCAGGTGTTGCTGTCTCGATTATGTTCATTTCATCCTTGATAGATGCCATGATCTTGAGGACACCAGAGGGCTTGATTCCTGCGCCTTCTAGGTCTTCGTCCAAACATACTGCCTTGCGGATCTTGCCGACCCTCATGGCGGTGTATGGGCTGCCTAGCTGCTCTGCTAGGGACTTGCATGATTCTAGTTCTTCTTTCATAATTAGTATGACCCTCCTTGGGTCTTCTGCGATAGTGCTCCTGCACCATAATGCTCTGGCCCTGCTCCATCGTTCGCTGTTCGCAAATAGCGAATGCAATCAATAAAGTCCTTCAGTGATTCATCCTTTTTCCCCAATGCTCCGTAGTTCAGAATGGCAAAGATCAGATTACCACAGCTCTCATGGATGAAGACACGTGGGCTATTAGCTTCGTCTACGGGTAGGTTCGGGTTGTAATAGAACCAATCGTCGAGCCCAGTAAGTCCCTGCTCCTCCTTAACTCCAAGCGATGGGACAAAGTGAAAATTATGCTCTGCGAATAAGGTGAATAGGTCTGCATTGTCAGCATTCTCGGCAGCGAAGAATCTGGAGTCACCGATCCGCTCGTATGCCTTAACCCCAATATCACTTTCTATGCCCTCGAATAGCTCACAATATCCTTTAACGTTATATCCAAGCTTCTTTGATGCTGGGCCAAACTTCCAATTAGGATCTCCTCGCACAGCCCAAGGGCCATAGGTCTCAAGGTCAGGCCATTCGCGTCGGATATAAATCTTGGTATCTGACATTGTCCCAGACACTCCAGCCCATAGGCTAGTGTAGTTACGAGCACCTGCGGGGTCAACTACTTGATACAGGGTGTATTTACTCTTATCTGAGATGTCGGGGAAGTCCTTATGCTCAAGCACATGAACATTGACATTAAACTTCGGGAACATAGCATCCATCGACTTGACGGGAATGCCGTAGGCACGAGTCTTGATCTCATCCTCTGGACTGTTCCTTAGCTCCTTAGCAATACGATCATAACCACCGAAGGGGTTGAACTCAGAGTGGAAGTATACGATGCCAGCGTCCCTTGTGGAGCTGTATTGAGTCACTGGAACCATCTCACCGTCCAGCAATGGTGCTTCGCGCTCTAGGGTAGTCTCAGCGCCCTTCAGGAACTCTGCAACGAATGGCGTGTAGCCATCAATAGGGGTGAAGGTTAGGAGCATCTTAGCATCTCTTGTGACCAGACGGAAGCGCATAGTGGCGACTAGGTCGCCATCTTCAAGATACTCGTCCAGCCATAGGCCGATGTTGTGCCAATTAGCCTCCTTTGACCCTAGTTCAAGACCCTCAAACTTACTACGGTTGGCAATGAACTGGCTGTATGTGTGGAAAAAGACTTGAGAACCGTTCGGGAGGATGAATGACTGTCCAGTAAACCCGTTCTTTGCTGTATAGTTCAGATATTCCGTAACGCTCTTTGTCTTGACCTTGAACTCTGGCGGTAAATAGCGGTAGATTGCTTCTTGCTGTGTTCGGATCGAGGCATCGGCGTCCTGAGCAAAACAGATGATGGTGGAGTTTGGGTTCTCTATCGCGGCTTTGACCACACTACGTGCCCCATATTCTGTCTTCCCTGAGCGATTTCCACCAAAACACATGCAGGTGTCGTATAGATCAAACATTGCATCTGCATAGACCCAGCCCTGAAGGGTGATGCCAAAGTTTAAGGGGTCTGCCGTAGCATTAGCCACAGCATCCTCATGCATTCGGTGCATCTCGATGAGCTTCTCTAGCCCACCTTCGTTCGTAGAATCATCAGCATTGAAGCAGAGGGCTTTGATGACTTCAGGCGTAGGAGCCTTTAGGACTGGATGAGCGCTAAATTTCATCCGCTTCGATTTCTGTTACATCCTTGATGGCCTCTAGAGCGAAGGCAGCAGCCTCGTCTAGTGTTGTCTTGTGTTCAACCACAACGCGCTGTGTAGCCGCCCCTGTGAGCTTCTGGAACCTATCTAGGCGCATACTATTGGATCGACTAACTTGAGCTAGTGCCTGAGATGCTTCCTTAAAGTCAATATCGTCATAGTCATCAATTCGGTCTAGCAGCTTCTCCGACATTCGATCCTCGACCTCATTACCCAGCTCAATGGAAATAGCGGAGTTCACTGACAGTCTGTTGCGAAATGCGTCATAGTCCTCATCTGCTGCTAGTTCTTTGCGGATCTTGAAATATGTCCAATGCTTTACTCCATGCTTCCTATTGAACCCTGCTATGTCCATACCGTCCTCAAGGACGTGACGAGCGACTAAGCACCATTGCTTAGGGTTGATTTTGCAAATAGCCTTGTTATGCCCCGTAGTAGCCTGAACATCGGCCAGGCGATTGGCTATGAAGTCCTCTATGGCTGTTGGTGCTAGTTCTGTGGATTCACTCATAGTCTTCATCGTCCTCCTCTGTTTCATCCCATGACCATCCCTCGCCCATTCCTGCCTCTCCCTCCATGTCCTCTAAGCTGTCCTTCATTAGCATTCGTCCAATTCGCCAGTTTGAGTAGTCGTAGTGCAATTCACTGTCTTCCTTCGATAGCACTGCAACCGCATAGTTTGGGAAGTTTTCAGAGAGGAACGACAGGGCGTGCTGAAGGAGCTTATCTTCTGCGTCAGATAACATTACTTGTTCCCTCCGTATATGGTTTTGCTGCGCATACCAACTGGTAGGTCATCCTTAGATACCTGACGCTTACGGTCTGTGTTAGCCTCTGTGTCCTTATGAAGCTCCTTAGAGAGAACTTCATCGTATCGCTTGCCGTATTTCTCGGCGTCTCGGTTTAGTTGTCGTGTTGCTGATCCTTTGCCCATGAATACATCATATCATACGTGTCAAGCCCACGAATTTCATTCATACACAGAGTGTGACTTGACAGCCGTGATATGATTAATTCTTTAACGCAGCATAGATACCAGCAAGGGGTCAAGCACTGACACGAATTTCACGACTATAATACATTGTCACAAATATGAGTGTCCTTTTCTGACTAAAGCTGACACAACCAAAGACTTTACAAAACATCCTCACTTAGCAATATGTGAGGACTTCCCGAGGGGGATTCGCGTAACCCTATAATAATCAACGACTTAACTATGATAAACCTACTAAACGGAGACTGCCTTGAAGTGATGAAGGGCTTAGATGATAACTCAGTGGACAGCATTGTGACTGACCCGCCCTATGGCATTAGCTTTATGGCTAAGAAGTGGGACTATGACGTGCCTAGCGTAGAGGTGTGGAAGGAGGCTATGAGGGTGCTAAAGCCTGGAGGTCATGCGCTCATTGCTTGCGGGACACGGACGCAGCATCGCATGGTGGTGAACATCGAGGATGCTGGTTTTGAGATTCGCGATGTGGTGAGCTGGATTTATGGATCAGGCTTTCCTAAGAGTCTCAACATAAGTAAAGC
>OFJL01000035.1_pt1 | contig 7790 bp, 9 predicted proteins | sample 1540281 | NCBI WGS metagenome assembly OFJL01 (sample SAMEA104347343, study PRJEB22522) | marine metagenome | biome: marine biome; feature: marine water body; material: seawater | collected 2015-08-27T00:00:00Z | depth 2901 m | reverse complement strand
ATCTGACACCAACTTTTACCTTGTCGCCATCTTCTAGAAAGCGAAGTGCATTCCGAAGTTTAAATTGAAAATCATGTTCTTCAATTTTAGGCTTCATTTTCACCTCTTTGAGATGAACTACTTTCTGATTTTGTCTTGCAACGTGATTTCGTTTACTTTGCTGGTATTTGAATTTACCATAATCCATCAAACGGCAGACAGGAGGCTTAGCTTTTGGAGATACTTCTACTAAATCCAAATTAGCAACACGTGCCTTTTCAAGCGCATCATCTGTTGAGATAATACCAACTTGCTCACCGTCTCCATCGATAAGCCGTATCTCATTGACACGAATCTGATCATTAATTCGTGTTGATTCTTCATTTCTTGTCGGAGGACGAGACCTTCGTATTCCTATGAGCTTTCTCTCTATTTGAATGAAACACTGGTAGGCGCGGGCGGGATTGAACCGCCGACCCCTACCGTGTCGAGGTAGTGCTCTCCCACTGAGCTACGCGCCTGGATTATTATTAACAAACTCAGGATTGAGCGTCGGCACCGACCGACTCTTCCACCGGGAAACCCGGCAGTACCATAGGCGCAAGGGGACTTTACTTCTGTGTTCGGTATGGTAACAGGTGTTTCTCCCCTGCCAGAAGCACCGGCACTCAAGCCTGAGTTCGTGTGTTTGGAGGTTTTGGATTATAAGAGCAAATGAGAGGATCTCTTTGGGTTTTAATCTTGTATTAAGTCAGGCCGCCCGGCCAATTAGTACCAGTCAGCTTCACATGTTGCCATGCTTCCACTTCCGGCCTATCAAACAGGTAATCTTCCTGCGGCCTTTGGGGACCTAATGGTCCGGGAGATCGCTCTTGGAGCCGGCTTCCCGCTTAGATGCTTTCAGCGGTTATCCGTTCCAGACGTAGCTACCCGGCAATGCTCCTGGCGGAACAACCGGATCACCAGAGGTCTGTCCACCCCGGTCCTCTCGTACTAAGGGCAGACCTCCTCAGATCTCCTGCGCCCGCGGCAGATAGGGACCGAACTGTCTCACGACGTTCTGAACCCAGCTCGCGTACCGCTTTAAATGGCGAACAGCCATACCCTTGGGACCTGCTTCAGCCCCAGGATGCGATGAGCCGACATCGAGGTGCCAAACCGCGCCGTCGATATGAACTCTTGGGCGCGATTAGCCTGTTATCCCCGGCGTACCTTTTATCCGTTGAGCGATGGTCCTTCCACACGGGGCCACCGGATCACTAAGACCTACTTTCGTACCTGCTCGAGCTGTCGCTCTTGCAGTCAAGCTCCCTTGTGCCTTTGCACTCTGCGCCGGATTTCCAAACCGGCTGAGGGAACCATTGCGCGCCTCCGTTACTCTTTGGGAGGCGACCGCCCCAGTCAAACTGCCCACCAGACAGGGTCCTTGTCCCGGATAACGGGACTAAGTTAGAACACAGAAAAAATCAGGGTGGTATTTCAAGGGTGGCTCCAGAGGGACTAGCGCCCCCCCTTCGCAGCCTCCCACCTATCCTACACAAATCTCTCCCAAGTTCACTGCCAAGCTGCAGTAAAGGTGCACGGGGTCTTTCCGTCTTGCCGCGGGTTGACGGTATCTTCACCGCCATTTCAATTTCACTGAGAATCACATTGAGACAGCGCCCAGATCGTTACGCCATTCGTGCAGGTCGGAACTTACCCGACAAGGAATTTCGCTACCTTAGGACCGTTATAGTTACGGCCGCCGTTTACCGGGGCTTCAGTTCGGAGCTTCCCCCGCTACTAAATGATTCTTTACGCTTTCTTTAACTCGCTCCATCAAATATCGACGAGTGCGACCATCATGTTTTAACATCCTCTCTCTGTGACGAGCACTTTTCTCATCCAGATATGCTTCATAGTAAACCAATTTCCATATTCGTCCTCTTGTTGACTTGGTTTGTCCTTCATTATGAGCAGTTATCCTTGCTCTTAAATCAGAACTATAACCAATGTAGAACTGGTCATTATCACTATGTATGATATAAACATAATGCATATGCGTTTTTAATCAAAAAACCATTTAGAAGCGGGGTAACCCCTCCCATTAACCTTCCGGCACCGGGCAGGCGTCACACCCTATACATCATCTTGCGATTTAGCAGAGTGCTGTGTTTTTGCTAAACAGTCGGCTGGGCCTGGTCACTGCGGCCCGCTTAAGCTCCAGGAGCAAGTCCCTTCACCGCTGCAGGCACTCCTTCTTCCGAAGTTACGGAGTTATTTTGCAGAGTTCCTTAACATGATTTCCCTCAAGCGCCTTGGTATTCTCTACCCGCCCACCTGTGTCGGTTTGGGGTACGGTTTGCATCTGCTATGCTTAGAAGCTTTTCTTGGCAGTGTGGAATCGACCGCTTTGCGAAGCAAAGCCTCTCGTCATCGACTCTCGGCGTTAGATAAAGTCCCGGATTTACCTGAGACTTCCGCCTACGGCCTTGAACCTGGATATCCATCACCAGGCCGGCCTATCCTCCTGCGTCCCTCCATCACGCGCACATGCAAGTACCGGAATATGAACCGGTTTTCCGTCGACTACGCCTTTCGGCCTCGTCTTAGGTGCCGACTAACCCCGGGCTGAATAACATGGCCCGGGAAACCTTGGGCTTTCGGCGTGTGGGTTTCTCGCCCACATTTTCGTTACTTATGCCAACATCCTCACTTCCCTGCGCTCCACTGACCCTCTCGATTCAGCTTCACTGCACAGGGAACGCTCCCCTACCGATTTATATAAATATAAATCCCATAGCTTCGGCGCATGACTTGAGCCCCGTTAAATTTTCGGTGCAGGCTCGCTCGACCAGTGAGCTGTTACGCTTTCTTTAAAGGGTGGCTGCTTCTAAGCCAACCTCCTGGTTGTCTGGGCGCTCCCACTTCCTTTCCCACTTAGTCATGACTTGGGGGCCTTAGCTGATGGTCTGGGTTGTTTCCCTTTCGACAACGAAAGTTAGCTCCCGCTGTCTGACTCCCGTGAAACAACTCGCCGGTATTCGCAGTTTGGTTGGGTTTGGTACCCTGGTGAGGGCCCTAGTCCATCCAGTGCTCTACCTCCGGCGGTCTATCACGAGGCTATACCTCAATATATTTCGGGGAGAACCAGCTATCTCCGAGTTTGATTAGCCTTTCACTCCTACCCCCACCTCATCCGAGAACGTTTTAAGGCTCAACGGTTCGGTCTTCCACCTGGTCTTACCCAGGCTTCAACCTGGACAGGGGTAGATCACTCGGTTTCGGGTCTGTTGCCGGGGACTGAACGCTCATTTCGAACTCGCTTTCGCTGTGGCTTCGTTATAAACTTAACCTGCCACCGACAGACAACTCGTTGGCTCATTATGCAAAAGGCACGCGGTCGCACGTGATCCGAAGATCAGCATTGCTTCCACTGCTTGTAGACGCAGGGTTTCAGGAACTATTTCACTCCTCTGTTCGAGGTTCTTTTCACCTTTCCCTCACGGTACTGGTACACTATCGGTCTCTGGGTAATATTTAGCCTTGGAGGGTGGTCCCCCCAGATTCAAACAGGATTTCTCGTGTCCCGTCCTACTCAGGTACCGCCTCGGACATCTTCAGACTTTCGCTTACGGGGGTCTAACCCTCTATGCCGTGCCTTCCCAGACACTTCAGCTAATCCTCCAATTATCCTTTGTTGGCGGCCCTACAACCCCAACCGGGCGTACCCGGTGGTTTGGGCTCTTCCGCGTTCGCTCGCCGCTACTAGCAGAATCTCGGTTGATTTCTATTCCTTTGGGTACTGAGATGTTTCAGTTCCCCAAGTTCGCCCTGATGAGCTATGTATTCACTCAACAGTGCATGGCCTCAACAGCCATGCGGGTTACCCCATTCGGAAATCCCCGGATCAAAAGATGTTTGCTCTTCCCCGAGGCTTATCGCAGCTGGCCACGTCCTTCTTCGCTTCCCAGAGCCAAGGCATCCGCCCTGCGCCCTTACTACCTGACTTTAACAGTCAAGATCGTCAACCCTTGGAGACCCTCACATTTGATCTTGTGTCTCCAAAACCTCCGATTTAATTGTCTAAGATATTAAAAAATAAAATTCAGAAATTATTAAATAATTGCTGAAGCTTATCTTCTGCTTAAGCTGCACCACCTTTTTTTACTGTACCTTAATTTGGTGGAGGATAGCGGGGTCGAACCGCTGACCTCCTGCTTGCAAAGCAGGCGCTCTACCAGCTGAGCTAATCCCCCACTGAAACTGGTGGGCCTGGGTGGACTTGAACCACCGGCCTCATCCTTATCAGGGATGCGCTCTAACCAAGCTGAGCTACAGGCCCCTCTTGAAATTAGGAGTCCACAATAACGAATTCAATTTCTTCGTTGCTCTAAATTCATAACTTAGCATTTACAGGAGAAAAGGGAGAGAAGAGAAGAGAGTCTGTTTCGACTTTGACTATCCGGAGATAAGCATAAAGCATCTCCGGCGTCCTTAGAAAGGAGGTGATCCAGCCGCAGGTTCTCCTACGGCTACCTTGTTACGACTTCACCCCAGTCGTCAACAACAGCTTGGGCGCCTGCCTCCCAGCACCATTTTTGGGCACGAATATCTGAATAATATTCTCATGCTCCATACCCAAAAAAGGTGCTGGGTTAGCTCGGCGACTTCTGCCCTTGTCGGCTCCCATGGTGTGACGGGCGGTGTGTACAAGGCCCGGGAACGTATTCACCGCGGCGTGCTGATCCGCGATTACTAGCGATTCCAGCTTCACGCAGTCGAGTTGCAGACTGCGATCCGAACTGAGAAAGTTTTTCTGGGATTGGCATGACCTCGCGGTTTAGCTTCCCTCTGTAACTCCCATTGTAACACGTGTGTAGCCCTGGTCATAAAGGCCATGAGGACTTGACGTCATCCCCACCCTCCTCCGGCTTGTCACCGGCAGTCCCCCTAAAGTGCCCGGCATAACCCGATGGCAATTAAGGGTAGGGGTTGCGCTCGTTGCGGGACTTAACCCAACATCTCACGACACGAGCTGACGACAGCCATGCAGCACCTGTCACTCGGCCTCCGAAGAGGAAACTTCATCTCTGAAGCGGTCCGAGGATGTCAAGACCAGGTAAGGTTCTTCGCGTTGCATCGAATTAAACCACATGTTCCACCGCTTGTGCGGGCCCCCGTCAATTCCTTTGAGTTTTAGTCTTGCGACCGTACTCCCCAGGCGGAGCACTTAATGCGTTAGCTGAGACACCCAGAAGGGTCGAACCCTCCGGACGTCCAGTGCTCATCGTTTACGGCGTGGACTACCAGGGTATCTAATCCTGTTTGCTCCCCACGCTTTCGCGCCTCAGCGTCAGAGTGGCCCCAGCCGGCCGCCTTCGCCACCGGTATTCCTCCTGATATCTACGAATTTCACCTCTACACCAGGAATTCTGCCGGCCCCTGACCCTCTCTAGATTAGCAGTTTCGAAAGACCCTCCGGGGTTGAGCCCCGGGCTTTCACCTCCGACTTACTATTCCGCCTGCGCGCCCTTTACGCCCAGTAATTCCGAACAACGCTCGCACCCTATGTATTACCGCGGCTGCTGGCACATAGTTAGCCGGTGCTTATTCTTGGGGTACCGTCATCATCTTCCCCCATAAAAGAGCTTTACGACCCAAGGGCCTTCTTCACTCACGCGACATTGCTGCATCAGAGTTGCCTCCATTGTGCAATATTCCCCACTGCTGCCTCCCGTAGGAGTCTGGACCGTGTCTCAGTTCCAGTGTGGCGGATCGTCCTCTCAAACCCGCTACCCATCGTTGCCTTGGTAAGCCTTTACCTTACCAACTAGCTAATGGGACGCAGACCCCTCCTTCAGCACATAAAGCTTTCAAATATACAACTTGTGTCATGCATTGTTATCCGGTATTAGCTCTCCTTTCGAAAAGTTGTCCCAGACTGAAGGGCAGATTGTCTACGCGTTACTCACCCGTGCGCCACTTTAATTGCTCCCGAAGGAACTTTCTCGTTCGACTTGCATGTGTTAGGCATGCCGCCAGCGTTCGTCCTGAGCCAGGATCAAACTCTCAAGTTATAATCCTATGCTTAATTACTAAAAAATTAACGTCTATCCACCTCTTTGGATGGATAGGAACAGGCTTTCTGTCTCTTCTGATTCCCTTTTCAAAGAACTTGCGTTCAACTCCTGCAAAACACCTAATGGTAAGCTTAATGAAATTTATTGTCAATACTATTTATTATCAGCAGCATTATTATTTGTAGATTCAATTTTTCATTCCAGACAGTATTTGTTTTTTGATTTCTGGAAACATTCTTTGGATTGTTTTGACAATTACTTTTGTAGTGAGGTCAAACTCAAGGTTTACTTTATCACCTTCCACCTTTTGACCCAGAACTGTGTGCTCCAAAGTTTCTGGAATCAATGAAATTGAAAACCAATTATCTCCGACATCAACTACGGTCAGACTGACTCCATCAATTGCAATCCAGCCTTTGGGAATAAGGTAGCCCCCCCACTCTTCCTCACAGTACACAACAACATCCCGATTATTAGGTGTCTTTCGAATTTCATCAATTTTTCCGGTACAATCTATATGGCCTGTAACTTGATGTCCACCAACTTCGTCTCCAAAATAACAAGCCCGCTCAATATCAACGGAGTCCCCGTTTACCAAAGCACCAAGATTACTACGGTCCAGTGATTCCTGAATAATGTCAAACTCAGCACAGCCTTCTTCAATTTTAATTACGGTCAAACATACACCATTGACCGCAACGCTCGAACCATGTTGAAGATTTTCTGCTAAATCATTCAGTTGTATTCGCAAACGCCGACCGCCTTTTAGGTCAGTAATTACTGTGACCTTCCGGACTCCTTGTACAATTCCTGTAAACATAGTTTTTCTGAAAAAATGACTTGTTCAAATGGAAATTAACTTTCTAAAGGAGGTCTTCCCATAGTTTTCAGCATACTATTTCTTAACCATCGAATGCTTTCTTGTCTTACTGCAGGAACAAATATTACCAGTCCAAGTGCATCTGTTAAAAGTCCCGGTACAACCAGTAATACTCCTCCAACCCAGAGCAGTAAATCTGCCAGCACCTCTTCTGCCGGGACCCTTCTGTTACGTAATTCACTTTCGACCAAAGTCCACAAAGAAAAATTTTCACCCTGCATCAACCATACTCCGGCAGCCAGTGTAACAATACATTGTAAAAAAATTGTGCTGAGAGGCATTAGATATGTTAGCTGAATCAGCACCCAAATTTCCAAACTTGGAACAATCAACAATAAAAGACTAAGAATCCACCACATAAAATACCGTTATGATGGAAGTGATTTTGTAGGAAGGGAATAAGTACAAGTCGCATGAGCGACAGGTTCCGGATCATTTTCAGAATAGATTATAACCTCTCCTACAATTAAACGTTTGCCAACTTTCATCAGCCACGATTCTCCTATAAGGTCAAGATTCGGTTCGGGTTTTCGCAAAAAATTAATATTCAAGTTTGTTGTTACTGCTAAAGCCACTGCTCCTATTGTAGTTAGGATTGCAGCATAGACTGCAGTATCTGCCAGCAGCATCATTGTCGGTCCAGAAATGGTTCCTCCCGGGCGCAAATGAGTTTGATCAACTTCAAGACGTAATCTTGCACGTCGATTTTCGCCGGACTCAACGATCAGCGGATTTCCAGGAAATTCCTGCTGCAAATAGTTTTGAATCTCTTCTGCAGTCATAAGTATGTTTTGTTATAACAATTTTTAGAACAAGATTCTGGTTTGAAATGGCTTGCTGACACACTTTGGTTCAATCAACAATATTCT
>OFJL01000030.1_pt1 | contig 8609 bp, 7 predicted proteins | sample 1540281 | NCBI WGS metagenome assembly OFJL01 (sample SAMEA104347343, study PRJEB22522) | marine metagenome | biome: marine biome; feature: marine water body; material: seawater | collected 2015-08-27T00:00:00Z | depth 2901 m | reverse complement strand
TGTCCCCTGAGGCGCGCCGCGAACTCAGAGAGCCGTTGTAATTCTGGGAGTCGCTGAACTCTCGTGGATTCGCCACTCGGCTGAACTCAATAATTGTGAAAATCGCACCGCGTACCGTCACACCGTCACAGCGTGACGGGTCGATTTGAAGTGTAGAACCCCGATGGGCGATTATGGCGCGCAAGATTTACCGCGAAGAGGAATTGAATGAAGAATGGAAGGAGGCCCGTGAGAAGGCGATAGAGCGGGGAATGGCGCTAGGGCATTCCAAGGGACCGACCACCAGAAGCGAGTGGATACAGGGGGACATGGACCAAGGAACGGACACCATCGCAGAATGGGCCCAAGCCTGGCTAGACAATCCCCGGAGAGCCCACAGGAAGAACGACAGCCAGCCGCAGAACATCCAGAGGGCACTGAACAAGTTCAGACCAGTATTGAGCAGATACACTCCAGACGACCTGCGAGTAGACTCCGTGTATCCCGACTTCATCCGGTGGTTCGAGGATTTCCTCGAAAGCACCGAACTGGCGAAGAGCACCCAGGACACCTACTTCCGCCAGCTCTGGTCTGCCATACTGCCCTACGCTGAAGTCGAGGAGAGGATCATCATCGACGTGAAGAAGGACATCAAGCGATATCGGAAGAAGCTCAAGATCCCCGAGCACCCTCACCGAGCGATAACGGACGAGGAGCTTGTGAACTGGCTCAAACTGATTGACGAGTGGTGCATCGAACCGGACTCCGCCCCGAACATCGTCGCCGTGTCAAGCCCGGGGTGCTCCATGGCCAAGTCGCAGAGGACGAGCCGGGTGCACCTCCTCGCACTCAGGACCTACGTGTGGCTAGCCCTCTCGCAGGGAGGGCGTGCCGACGAAATCCGCAGGACCAGAATATCAGAGATACAGTCGGACAGCGTGACCCGCGAGATCATGAAGATGAGGACCTACACCCAGCCAATCAAGACGAGCCTTCCCCAGTGGGTGATGGCCAAGGTCGATCCTTACGTCCAGCACTGCAAGACAGAGCGCCCCGATGCGGTCTTCCTGTTCTCCGAGAGCGAGGACAGGATGGGGCGGGGAACTATCTCCGCGTCGACCCTCAACAAGCTCGTCAAGGGCTCCATGATGCTCGCCGGACTCGGGCCGACGACTCCAGGAGGCTACTTCCGGATCCACGACCTCAGAAAGGTCTGGGCGAGATGGATAAACCAGAACGGCGGCTCGATAGAGGAGGTATGCGCGTTCCTGACCCACTCGTCCCCGGAGGTCACGTTCAGGTCCTACTTCTCGGACGACCTCAAGACGGACCTCCGAAAGACCGCTCAGGAGAGGGGACTCGCGCAACTTGAGGCGCTGCTAGAGGAGCGCGACGACTTGGATGCCAGGATATGCGAGCTGTCCGACCAACTGGAGCGTGTCGGGTTCTGGTCCGACGGACAGGGAGGTGGCATCTACCCGTCCTGCTGGAGCGAGGACGATGACCCGTTGGTCCACGAACTCAACTCATCGGGGAACGAGGCGATTGGTAGTCCCTCCCGGATTCGAACCAGGGTCGTGGGATCCAGAACCCCACATGATGGACCGCTACACTAAGGGACTAGCGAGTCGGCGAGATGGGGCCGCTATTTCAACAGAACCGCTCGACCCAATAGTTGCCGCCATGCGAGATGAAGTCGCGGAATGCTGAGCCTGCAGATACATCGCCGAGGTCATTTTCAATCAATTCCAGACCATGGCGAATGAGCCGAGTTGAAAGAAGTGAGAAATTGAGCAGGGTAATTGTCTGCTCTAGCGATTCATAGAAATCAGAACGAGAATAAATGAAATCACGACGCAGTCGTCTAGATGAGTGAATTCGGTCGTCTGAGGCCGAATAAAATCGCTATAGCACGCGCATGAGGATCTTGGAGACCCAGGTTATCATGATGATCACCATGAACCAAGCCAGGGCGTACCGAGCGATTGGTTTGGTTTCTTTCCTTGGTGGAAAGGGGTCGATTCCGGCCTCGATCGCCTCGGCGAATAGGGCGAGTTCCTCCTCGATGGTCTCTGGGTCGCGCACACTCACACCTCAAGGTTCGGCAGTTGGATTCCAGCCGGAGACGTATTCCTCTTCCATCACTGCGAAATCATCCTCGGTACCAGCGAGGTCGACGCTGAGGCTGGCATAATTCTCGTCGATTCGCCCATGGTTGCTCGACTTCGGAATTGTAATCGCGCCGGTATCGTAAACCCACTTGATGGCGGCCTGTGCAGGTGTGCAGCCCACCGATTCGGCGATTGCGACGAGCCTCACGTCTGAAATTTTGTCGCCTCGTGCGAGCGGTGAGTAAGCCATAGGAACAGCGCCAATCGCTTCAGTCGCGGCGTGCAGAGCGGGGCGCTGCAACCAAGGATGAATCTCGATCTGGTTGACCGAGGGCATAATCGTCGCATAGGAGCGCATCGCATCGAGATGGTGAGCCCCGTAATTGCTGACGCCTATGGCTCTGGTCCATCCGCGCGCCAGACATTCTTCCATCCCACGCCAGACATCCGCACGCGTATCGATATCCTCGGGTGGCGCGTGGACGAGATAGAGGTCCATCCTGTCGAGTCCAAGATTATCGAGACTCTTCCGGCAGTGCTGAATCGTCTCGTCATAACTCACTGCATCCATACGACGTAATTTGGTGACTACGAATAATTCGTCACGCTCAACCCCACTCTCCCGAATCGCCTCGCCCGTCTCGCTCTCATTCGAGTAGGCCCTCGCCGTGTCGATAAGCCGGTAACCCGAATTGATCGCGTGCAGAATCGCTCCCTTGCATTGACCACCTTCGGCCATTTGCCAGACGCCGAGGCCGAAGCGTGGCATCTCAATCTGGTGTAGTCTCTCACCGCTTGCGACCGAGGTGTGGCCGATGGTGATGGTCTCATGCATACGGCGTCGTCGCGAGGGCGGGATTTGAAGGCATTTGTTCGGGGCTGCCTTGAAGACTCAGACCCTTTCGAGCGGTTCATGGCTGAGTTGCCAGAGGGCGTCGAACTACCCACAGCCAGCATCGCAACCCCACGCCCTTCCGCAGCAGCCGTTCTGAGTCGTGAAACCCAAAATGGTCTTGAGATTCTGCTCTGTCACCGAGTTGCCGAGGTACCCGCGTTCCCAGACTTCTGGGCCTTTCCTGGCGGCGGCGTCAGTCGGGTTGACCGCACCGCTGCCGATGCTCATCCGAAATGGTTCGCGGGGCGGCAGGACCGCGTCTCGCTGATTACTCTGCTGCGCGAGATGGTCGAGGAAATCGGCATTGCACCCGATGGGTCCGGAGGCTTTCTCGAGGTATCGAGTGACGTTCGTGATGCAGTCAATTCTGACAAGGCTGCTTGGGCTCGCCTCGCTGCGGAGGGCAGCCTTGCAGTAAAGCGTTTTGAGGCTGACATGATCAGCGAGCGCACGACTCCGCCACTGGCTCCCGTGCGCTTCGACAATCGCTTCTATCACGTCGCTTTGGGGGCTTCGAAGGTCGAGCCGAGTTTCCCCTCTGGTAGGTCGGAATTCGATGGATTCCGATGGTGGAAGCCAGCCGATCTGCTCGCTTCTTGGCTGGCTCACGAAGTTCGCTTGCCTCCTCCGCAGGTCACCCTCATTCGGGACATCACCGACTCGGGTTTCGAGGTGCTCGCAGCCGACCCTCCCTCTGGATACCACATCATCGAGTTCGCGCCCGGAGTAGAATGCGTACCATTGCCTACAGCGACCTTACCTCCAGCGACTCACACGAATTGCTACGTTCTCGGCGTCGCCGGCGGTCAACGCGTCATTGTCGACGCAGCCGCCAAATCACCTGAGGCATTGGCGATTCTGGCGGCGAAAGTTGAGGAAATCGAAGCGACTGGAAGCACCATAATCGCCACCGTTTTCACTCATCGTCACCCCGACCATATCGGCGACCTGTCAGCCATTTCCAAACTCTACCAAGCGCCGATATGGGCTAGCGCTGAGACTCACGAGCTAATCCCGCCGTGTGATACCGACAGCAACATCTCAGACGGCGACACATTCACCCTCGATGGCCCCGCAGGTTTGGTGACTTGGACGGTCCTTGAGACACCCGGCCATTGCCCTGGACACATCTGTCTGGCCAGCCAAGCCGGAATAATCAGCGGCGACAATGCAGTCGTTGTGGGTACCATTCTGGTGCCTTCAGGGGAGGGCGACATGAACGCATATCTCGACGGACTCGAACGCCTTCGCGCCCTCGATTCACCCCTCCTCTTCCCGGGCCACGGTCCGATGGCAGCAAACCCGAATCGTCTGCTGACACACTACATCAAACACCGAAGAGCACGCCACGCACGCGTCCTCGCTGCGGTTGAAGAAGGACTGAGCGATGTCGAATCAATCGCTGAATCGGTGTACCGAGACACCCCCCAAGCACATCCGATGCTGGCGATCGACCAAACCCTCTCTCACCTCTACGCACTGGCGCAGTCCGGCGAAGTCGTTACCGATAACGACACATTCAGAATGGCCTGAAAGACCTCGAAGAACTCAAGCGCGCACCCGTCATTGGCGCAAAACGAAGCGCTCCCTCATCTGAAGGATCTGCAGAGTACCAGTGACGTAAAACACGATGACGGTGGCTATGTAACGACCTAATCCGGGCCAAGATTCAAACCCATCCGACAATAGGACATAACGAAAATGGGGTCTTAAAATGGCTGATGATAGTAGATGGTGGAAGAAAGATGAGGATACTGACACCTCTAAGAAAGACGTCGAAGAGATGCTGAATGAGGCTGAGACCAAGCGTATCCAACGCGAAGAGGAGTTGGCAGAGGCTGAGCACCAAGAAAAAATGGCGAAATTTACGGATGCCCCGCCCAGCACTGTGAAATCGTCAGAGGCCGGTGAATAACAGCCCTTCTCCGAAGGTCTGAAATCAAAGTCGAAGCATTGCTCGACCAAGATGCACCCAGACTGGCAGGTCGTTCCTCAATTCGAGGGCGCTTCGAGCGAGGAAATCCATGTTCCCGCGGCAGATGGTGTTACCGTTCGCGTCCTACGCTGGACTCCACTCGATGCGGTTGCTGCGCAGTCGCGTACTCTGGTGATGATTCCCGGCTGGAATTCGGTCATCGAAGGTTGGCTGCCGATCTTGTCTGAATGGGTCAAGCAACGACCTATCATCAGCATCGAGACACGTGAGAAGGACAGTTGTGTGATCGATGGAGAAATCGACAAATCGACTTTCTCGATGCCGAATCTCTACGGCGACATCTGTCTAGCTCTGAGAAATCTCGGCATCGACTCGACAAAATGCGACGCATTCGGCTCATCACTCGGAGCGACTCTGCTGCTCGAGGGATTGCGCGATGGAGCACTCGAGTTTCGCTCGCTCACCGTTCTTTCGCCGAACCTCGCTTTCCCAGCCCCGCTGTGGGCGAAAATCATGATGCTGTCGCCTGTTTTCGTTTACGCGCCATTGGTTCGCTTCGTCATCTGGTATCTTGACAAACGACTGGAAGAGGAGGGGCAGCGCATCCGTTATCGCCGCACCTTGCTCGCAGCCCACATTCCCCGCCTACGCCTCTGTACGCTCGTCTTCTCGAAGTTCAAAATGGACCTCGACTTCACCGAGATTATGCATCCAATCGGCATACTGCGCGCCTCTTCCGACACTCTGCACGACCATGGCGACGCCGGCGTTCTCGACGCTGCCCTGCCCAACAGCACGCTGATCGAGATCGAAAGCAATCAATTCGCCCACGAACCCGAAGCGATACCACTCATCGAAGCCTTCCAATCATCCATCATCTCCTGAGATTGAATCGAGAGGAGGCTTCGAATCATCACGGCTACCTCGCCGAAACTGCCCCCTACCATTCTGTTATCTTGCCGTGACGACCACCACTCCACTACCTCGATAGCCGTGGTCTTCAAGCGATGGAAATACGCTCGACTGCGTTCTCTTTTCGACTGAGCGAGAGCGGATTGAATCGCCGGCTTAGGCGGTCTAGATGAGCGCTCTCGACCGTCTGAGGCAAGGCTGAGAACGCGGTCGAGAGTTGGTGGGCCCGCCAGGATTTGAACCTGGGTCTGTGCACCCCGAATGCACAAGTATAGCCAAGCTAACCCACGGGCCCTTGTGTTTGTTCAGTCGCGATTCAGTCAAGAGGATTACCCTAGCTAAAACACCGTTCAAGCTAACGAAGTGAATGGATCGTCAGCACCCCAAGGGTCGACGGGCCCGACGCCGAAACTACCGAGTCGATCGTAGAGATTCTCGATGATCGCGTAGGGCCAATCGGGGTTGTCCGGACCGTAGCGCTCGGTCATTCTCCCGCCTTCGCCGCCGTGGAAATGGAGCGGGACTTCGAGGCGGCGAAGCATTCCATCGCTGAATCTGCCCATGGCGAAGAGATGCTCTGAGCCATTCTGTCCAAGGATTCGGTCGGGCACCGAATCCTCGTCGACAGGAGCCTGCTCACAGGCTTCGACGATGGTATCGACGAACTCATCGAAAGCAGCGTCGAGGCCGCCCTCGTGGGCGATCGCCTCGAGCGATGCCATCACACCGAGAGGATCCAGCTCACCGGTGAGAATCTGCAGCCAGGTGTGGTGCGAGAGGCACTGGAATATCCGCGGGTCGGCGGCCACATGCCGCCATTGTGCGAAGGGGCCTCTACTGCGGTCGCCGGGCTCAGGCAACAAGCCGTATTCGATGAAGGCGTCCTTGAGACCACCGAGCCTCGTAGGGTCCATCGCGATATGTGCATTGGCGAGGGTCTCCTCGGTCAGCAACCACCAATCGATACCCTCGCGCGCGGTCGAAATCGAATCGTGGAATTCATCATAATCGCCGTACGACGGAGGCATCGAGCCGGTCTGAGCATGAGTGCGCAGAGTGTGAGCGGTGATACCGGAGTCGACTCTGTGGTGGAAATATTCGTGATCGAAACCGAACATAAAAGCAAGGTCAAGAGCAAGCATCTCGATGTCTTCCATGCCTTTCGCATTCATCCGATTAGCGATTTCAGCAGCCAGATTAGCGAGAGCGTCAGCATTGCAATGAATGCCCCAATCCAAATCGACGCTGGGCTCGCCGGCAGCGCGGTCGAACATCGGTTTGTACCAGAAGCTGTGGAGTCCGATATCGGCCTCACCCATGGTCGTCGGGCCGTGGACGAATGGCTTGCCCTCGTCCATTCGCAGGCCTCCCATGCCACTCATGGCCATCGAGCCTGCGCCACTGCCTATCAAGCGATTGTCTGATGAAGGGGGCGCTTGCGTGGAGGTTGAGAGCCATGCGCGACCAGTCCTCCTCATTCGATGTCGCGCGTATGGTGACAGAGTTGCGCTCGATGCTTGGCGCTCGCGCACGCAAAGCGTATCAGCCGCACTATGAACAGGTTGTTCTGCGACTGAACCCGAAGGGAGAACCATCCACTGATCTTGTGATCGTCAGAGGAAAACGCATCTATCTGTCAAGGCGCGATAGGCCGATGCCGTCGAATCCATCGCAATTCTCGATGTTCCTGAGGAAGCATCTGGCCAATTCGCGCTTGGTCGAAGTCGAACAGGTCGGCTTCGACAGAGTAATCATCCTGACTTTCGAGCACGGAGGTGGCCGTCTGAAGTTGGTCATCGAGTTGTTTAGGGACGGGAATGTGATTCTGCTCGATGATGAAGGAGTCATCATGCAGCCGTTGACTCATGCGAATTACGCGAGTCGTTCTCTGAAGCGAGGTGAGGTGTATGTTCCACCGCCGGCGACCGTCGATCCTCGCGAGTTGAGTCGCTCGGGCTTGGACGAGTTGTTGGATGCCTCAGACAGCGATCTGATTCGGACGCTTGCTGCTCGGGTCAATCTCGGGCGGATCTATGGAAATGCTGTCTGTGCCGCTGCCGGACTCGACCTGAAACTGGCCGCGGCCGAGCTCACTGACGGTCAGCGAAAGGCTCTCAGTGACTCGATGGCACGCCTGTTGAGCGAATTGTTGCAAGGGAATGGAGCTTACATCTGGTTTTCCGATTCTGAGGGCTTGAGCGCTTGGCATGAGGCTGGCGACAATCCTCTCGCGCTCGATTCGGCGAGCGCGGGAATCGATGAGTTCTCGCCGATTATCCTGCCGTTCAAGGATGAAGAATTAGCTGTCGGCATCGACAACCTGTGCGCTGCCTTCGATGCCGTCTTCGGCGCCCACGATGCGATCGCTTACATCCGCCGCGAAGAGGAGAAACTCGTCGCCGCAGGAACCGATGAGGCTGAACAGAGCGCGAAATTGACGCGCCGAGCCGACCAACAGCGCTCAGCCATCGAGCGCTTCGAGACGCAAGCAGCATTGACTCAGGAATTGGCCAAATCTGTGCAGGATAACTGGACTCACGTAGATGACCTTCTGAGCCAAGTCAATGGATTCATCGAATCCGACAGTTGGCAATCTTTGGAAGCCAAATCTGGTGAAATAATCTGGATTGACGGAGTCGACGCTGCCAAACGGACGATTCTCGCCCGATTACCTGACGAAGACGATGAGCCGGGCGCCAGCGTCACCCTGCACATCGAAGCAACCGTTCACCAGAACGCGCAGCGATATTTCGAACAAGCCCGCACTCTCAAAGAC
>OFJL01000022.1_pt1 | contig 11330 bp, 1 predicted proteins | sample 1540281 | NCBI WGS metagenome assembly OFJL01 (sample SAMEA104347343, study PRJEB22522) | marine metagenome | biome: marine biome; feature: marine water body; material: seawater | collected 2015-08-27T00:00:00Z | depth 2901 m | reverse complement strand
GTTAATGTTGTGTCATATTCTGTCGTTAGCTGGCCATTAATGATGAGTTCTGCAGTGAAATGATATGTAAGCTCATCGCCATCTACATCTGCAGATTCATTCCAGCCAAAGGTCAGGCTATCTGAATCAAAGTTAGCTATCGTAATGTATACAGAGTCCTGCTCGTTCAAGGTAAATGATGTTGGGGCGTCATTTACCGCATTCACCGTCAATTCAAACGATGTTGTATCCGTTTCCGATCCATCACTTACTACAACCATTAGGATTGAATTGCCGTTCCAGTTATCTGCAGTAGAAAGTGATAATGTGTCTGTACTCACAGTAACTATTACAGCACTCGTATCTGCTGTAGCGGAAAATGTCAATATATCTTCATCAACATCACTGGCAGTAAAAACTATATCTATTGTACCATCCTCATCAATGGTCGTATCAGCTATTGTCGAGATTATAGGCGCATCATTGATGTTTGCAATGGTCAGCTTTAACGTATCCGCTACTGATTCACCGGTCGTATCACTGGCGACAATCCTAATCTCAACATCGCCCACAAAGTTCTCTGTGGGATAGACAATCAGGGCTGTGGAATCTGTCCTGGATAATGAACGGTTCTGGCGGGTGTCTATGATATCATTAACTGAACTAAAAGACATTGTGAACTGCCTTCCTGATTTATTTTTATCTATCCGCTGTGGGGCAAAAACTTTGCTGCTGGAACGCTGCTTCAGTTCAGAGCGCTTGATGGTCATGATCCTGGCTCCATGATAATTGGACATGCGACCCATAGCGCTAAAGTTGTCATCCGTGCTGAATGACAGCGAATCAAGGCCCTCACCCAAAGTACTTCCTGTGTATGCGAGTATATCCCCTTCATCTATATCAACAAAATGGGCTTCAAGGGCAGAGATAATAATCGCGCCAAAATCATCTTCATCTATGGTAACATCCGGCAATGCTGCTGTAAGTACCGGACTATCATTAACGGCATTCACTGTAAATGTAAACGATATTGTGTCTGAAAGAGTACCCAGTCCGTTATCAGTAACAATCACCGTAATCGCTGCTTGACCATTCCAGTTTGCTGCCGGGGTTAAGGTGAGTGTATCATTGCTCACACTTGCTGTGACGTTGGTATCCGCTGAAGATGCTGTAAATATTAGACTGTCTCCATCTATATCTGTCGCTGATAAGATGACAGCCGTGGCCGTATCCTCATTCGTTGTTTGATCAGCAATTGTTGCCAGTACAGGACTATCATTGATATTCTCAATAGTGAGCGTTAAAGTATCCACTGCATACTCACCGGTTGTATCGCTGGCGATAATCATAATAACAATGTCACCTACAAAGTTCTCTGTTGGATAGACAATCAGGGTTGTGGAATCTGTCCTGGATAATGAACGGTTCTCGCGAGTATCTATGATGTCACTGTCAATATTGACAAACTGCTTATCAAATAAATCTTTATCCGTCTGTTGTAGGGCACCGTTGCTGGTGGGACGGTTCTTGCGGGTATCAATTATACCACTATCTTCATTGAAAAAAATTAGACCCTTCTGATCTGATTTATCTTTTATCAACTGTTGTGGGGTAAAAACGTTGCTGCTGGAACGCTGCTTCAGTTCAGAGCGCTTGATGGTCATGATTTTAGTTCCATGATAATTGGACATGCGTCCCATGGCGCTAAAGTTGTCATCCGTGCTGAATGACAAGGAATCAAGTCCCTCACCCAAAGCACTCCCTGTGTAGGAAAGTATATCATCTTCATCTATATCAACAAAATGGGCTTCAAGGGCGGGTATAATAACCGCGCCAAAATCATCTTCATCTATGGTAACATCCGGTAATGCTGCTGTAAGTACCGGGGCATCATTGATATTCTCAATAGTGAGCATCATAGTATCGGCCACTGATTCACCGTATATATCACTAGCGATGATCATAATATTGATGTAACCCGCAAAGTTTTCCGTGGGATATACAATTAGGCCAGTGTTTATGGATAGTGAATCAAGACCAACTCCCAGGGCACTTGCCGTAAAGGACAGGATACCTTCTTCGTCTGTATCCGTAAAATGTTCTTCCAAAACGGGGATGATTATTGCGCTAAAAGTATCTTCATCAATGGTCATATCCGGCAGAGCTGTTGTGACTGTCGGTGGATTATTTCCGTTGTTTTCCCACCAAATGATGCTACCGTTTTTTTGCCTATCTATCCCATAGTCTCCACCTGCTCCCAAGACGTCCATATCGCCATCACCATCTACATCAATGGCATAAACGGATCTAGCACCATCTAATTGGTAATAAGGCATGGTAATGTTATGCCTAGTAAAGCCCTGGCTGCCCTCGTTCTCCCACCAGACGATGTCGTCAGCATTTTGCGCTGCACCAAGAATATCTACATCGCCGTCACCGTCAAGATCTGTAGCATAGACATCGTAAGCGCCATCAAAATTATCATCAATGGTGTGCTTAGTGAAATTTTCCTCACCATCGTTTTTCCACCAGCAGATTTCATCGGCACCTCTTGCTGCTCCAAGGATATCTACATTGCCATCACCATCTACATCAGTGGCATAAACAGAAGAAGCGCCAGAAAAATCATCATCAATGGTGTGCTTGGTGAAGTTCTCACTACCGTCGTTTTCCCACCAGATGATATTATAAATATTATAAGGAACCTGAACGTTATATGTTGCCCCCAGGACGTCAACATCGCCGTCACCATCTACATCAGTGGCGTAAACATCACGAGTTCCAGAGTAATTATCTAAAAAACCTTCTATAATGTGCTCGGTGAAGTTCTCGCTCCCGTCGTTTTCCCACCAAGTGATGCTGTTTCCTGCTCCGAGGATGTCAACATCGCCGTCACCATCTACATCAGTGGCGTAAACGGAAATAGCATCCTCAAAATCACCATCTATAATGTGCTCGGTGAAACTCTGGTTACCAATGTTTTCACACCAAAGGATATAGCTACTAGTATAAGTCCCTGCCCTGAGAATATCCATATCGCCATCACCATCTACATCAGTGGCGTAAATTGAAGAATACCCATAAGTTTCGGAATCACCTTCTATATTGTGCTCGGTGAAACTCTGGCTACCATTGTTTTCCCACCAAAGGATATCACTATGATATCCTGTCCCCAGAACGTCCACATCGTCGTCTCCGTCAAGGTCTGTAGCGTAAACGGATAAAGCTAATGGCAATGATCCTGCGAACGATATGGTGGCAGAAATAGTTTGTGGAAGGCCGAAGATCCCGCGAGGGACAGATGCCACTGTTACGTGTACCGTATCAGAAACGGATAGCCCATCTATATCCGTGGCAGTCATGACTATATCTGTTTCACCAGGGCCATTCTCAACAAATAAGGTGAGTGAAGCAGATTCATAAAGACCACCACTGTTATACTCTAACGTTACCAGTGTTTCATCCAATGGTTGCACGGTAATGGTCAGAATATCACCTGCGAGAATATCATCATCATCGAAAACACCTAAATTGTCAGGACTATACGCGTATTGACCGTAAGCAACATATGAGGCCCAATAACTCAAGGTTGGTTGTTGGTATAATAGTACTGGCTCACTGCCTACATAAACCAGGATATCATCGTGGGCATCTGCCACAAATGGTGCATCATTGAAATTTTCAATATTGAGAGTTATAATATCGTCTACTGAACCGCCGGATGTGTCAGTAGCGGTGACACGAATGTTGATCTCACCTATAAAATTCTCTGTGGGATAGACGACCAGGGCTGTCGAATCGGTCCTGGTAGTAGAGCTGTTCCGGTATATATCTGTAACGGCATTATCTGCTTTGACAAGCCGCTTATCAAATATATTCTTCTCTGATTCCACAACCTGCCGCTGTGAGACGTCATTACTAAAGGATCTATTTTTCTTGCGGGAGTCTGAGCTCCGACTGTCTATCTCATAAAACCGCTTATAAAATATATCTTTCTCCGATTCCAGGATATTTCTCTGTAAGAGAAAATCATTGTAGGTAGAGTTGTTATGTCGAGTGAGTATGTTGTCACTGTCTTTATTAGCTAACTGTTTATCAAATATATCTTTATTGGACTGTTGTTTTAGTTTAGAACGCTTAACGGTCATGACCTTAGTTCCATTATAATTAGCCATGCGGCCTATAGCGGCAAAACTCCCGCTAGCAGTGAACGACAAGGAATCAAGACCCTCGCCGAGAACCTGAGCGGTAAACGTGATGTCGTCTCCCTCATCTATGTCTGAAAAATAGTCTTCCAATCGAGGAATAAGAATTACACCAAAATCATCTTCATCTATGGCTATGTCTACCAGCGGCGTGCTTACTACAGGGGCATCATTGACCGCATGCACTGTAAAAGTAAACTCACTGTCTGTTTGGTTTGTAGAATCATAATAAGTGACCCCGGTAATAACTGCTGAACCGTTCCAGTCTGCGGCAGGGGTAAGTGTCAATGTATAGCCGCTGACAACAACTGTCACGTTGGTGTCCGCTGAAGAGGCTGTATATGTAAGACTCCCACCAGCACCATCTGTGGCTGATAAGTAAACTATCCTGGATAGATCCTCATAAGTTGTTAGAGAATCAATATCTGCCAGTTCCACTACATCTCCAGGCTGAAAGGAAATATGCGGCCATAGACTAAATTTCGGTACATATATTCGTGCCCCTACCCTATCTCCAACTAGTTTTTCTTTACTGTAAAAAGATACAATATCTGTAGAGTCCAACACCCCCAAGGCAAAAGAGTGTTCTCCGTGTGTGTCAATGAAAGCAGATAGATCAATAGAGACCGGAGTCTCCGACTCAAATGAGTACAACGTGTCTAACGGGGTTAATAAGCTGTGATCAGCAATGCCAATATTATGTTCATCAATACCTTCACCCCACTCCGGATAATTAAATTTGTAAAGAATGATGCCGCCACCTTCAGACAGTGAAACATTTTCCGGGACTAAGTTTAAATGAATGGTACGATTATTGTAGAACGTGATTGGAATATCAAAACGTAAAAAAGACAGATTGTCTTTTAACACTTCCAGGGTCTGGGGCTGTAACGGGATGAGTGCACTGTCAACAGCCGTTGTATCTATTGACCGATCATTCAGGGGATAAATTTTATCAGCGACTGTAAAAGACCAGTTGCCTCCACTGATGCCGTCAACCGAAACGGACCAGGTGTAGGTTCCGCCTGGCTGAAACGTTTCAAAAAGTACGTTGTATGGATATAAAAACGTTTCCGTCCGACTGATGCCGGGCCCGGTTAGATTGACCACTGCTAATGTTCCGTTGTAATCTTTTTTGTAGGGATAGTTCCAGACCAGGCTGTAATCAATCGGAACGTCCACTGCATTATTATTGGGTATCGGGACTGATGGATGAGGATACCTGTAACCCGGAATCCAGTAGACAAGGTCACCATATTCATAGGCACCCTGATCCGGAGCAGAGCCTACAAATTGTCGGTTCTGACCGGGATACATTGGCGGATGATTTAACGTCATATCCTGACCATCATTAATCCCTTCAATGATCACTCCATTATCAATCAAACTTGACCCTTTCTTGGGACGAAAATCATAGCTCTGCCTATGGTCATCCCAAGGGTCTTCACCCCATCCTGCTATAACAGAATCAGGAGTCTGGTGACGAAAATATGTCCACGGATCCATCAACTCAAATTGGGGATGGGCACGACCTAGTGGCAGTCCATACCAGATTCCCATTGAATCTAAATGGACAGGGTGATGGGGGAGAGTGGGGTAATATACGCCCTCACCCTGTTGATCTACGTGATCTTCAGGGGAAGGCCAGCAGTCTGGTGAAGCGCAGGCGAGGTTAAATTCTGCAATGCTGTTATGAAAATTTGTATGCGCATTACCATTTTGAAAAATAGGGTCAATAATGTTTTCACCTTCATCATTTCCAAAAGTCGTGCCGCCATACTTGTTCCACGGAAGAGCGATATCACCCTTTTGAGAATTATCAAATGCTGTAACATGGTACACATCATGGTAATCACCTTTTAGTTTCATACCGCGCTCATTGCCCAATGTGACCACATGATGGACATCACCATTATTCCCCGCAACAGAGCCATCGAAGCGCATACCGTTTAATCCAGGTAAATTTATGATCCATAAATATCGAGATGTAGAGCCAACCACTGAAATTGGATTTCTCTGAATCCCACTGCCATCTATTCCTTCATATAAATTTTCCAATCGACAGTGTTCGGTCAGGGAGTTCATTCCAGGGTAAATACCTGCAGTAAAAGAATTTTCTACTGTTACATATCGCCACACGGTAGCTCCCATAACAGCATCATAACTATTACCAGATGTTGTTGCATAGTTAGCAGAACCGGGAAACCAATCATTATATCGAAACAGGACATTTTCAATTGTTGGGTACATGACCATGTTTTTCAAGGGAGGCGTATCGTTAATATATTCAAAGATACAATTCCTCACAGTGGTATAAGTACCATTCCAAAAACCGTTTTTAATTTGACCCATATCACTGCTAAATGAAAACTTGCAATTCTCTATAGTTAAATAACTCGAGTAGGCAAATCTGAATGAGCCGGCAAAAAAATGAATATTTTTAAATTCAATATTATCAGAAAATACGAAGTTTAAAAACCCGTCTCTCACTCTTACCCTAACGTTAGTTGAGGTGGGAAAATTTTCACCGGGGATAAGATATAAGGTGCTGGTGCTGGCATCAAATGACCATTCTTCCACTGTATCTAAATTTGCATATTCCCCAGGAAAATATTGACGAATTCCTTCTCCGTCTATAGGCCGTGGCAGCCTCTTTTCCCAGACAGTGCCGGGCTCAGGTGCAATGGGGTTTCCTGTTGTGGGATCTGTAGGGTTTTTAAAATTAATAGGCATGGCCGGTATCATATACCGGTCATCCACAAACACACCGTAGATAGAATCAACTGGTGTCTTGATCAAGTGAGAGATAGCATTCATATCCAGGACCGCTTTATATATACCATTCTCGTGATACACCCACTCTGCACTGATGGGAACAGTACCATCGAGCTTCACATCTTCATTCGGATACCCTTCAATAGTGATTTTGGGAGCGGGGATAGCCGCTTTCCAATCCATATTGTTGTTGTGTGACGGATTGAATTGATATTCGGTTAAGTATTCTGAGTATCTGCCTTCCCGGATATAAACACGATCCCCAGGCTTTGCATGATTAAGCGCACCGCGGATGGTTGGGTATGGGCAATCATAGCTTCCATTAGGTGACGGACAATCATCAGAGAAATACCTTGTTGCAACCTCGGGCTGATTGGGCACAATCTGAGAGATTGGAACATGATTGTTATTTGGGCTGTGGTCGACTATCTCCCAATTATTATTTAGATCCATGGGATAATAGGCTACTAAACCAGTTTCATTACCAGTCAGGGTATCATTCATCGCTGCCTGAATCTGTTCTTGACTCCTTGAAACGTCCCATATTCTTACTTCATCAATTCCCCCCAGTAAATCTTCGCCAATATATCTTACCGGTGTTCCATCCGAAACTATACCAGCAGCCCCCGTAAAATTATTTATCTCTGCACCATTGATAAATAATTTATAGTTGGTACCATCGAAGGTAGTGGCTATATGGAACCAGGTCCTGACTGGGATATCGACGACAACGGTGGTTTGGTTGATGATGCTGGAGAATCCATATGTAATCTCATAAATATTACTCAGACTTGAAATAGAGTGAAGTGTTATAGTTGGCGCGCTGAAAATTATTCTGTCAACTGGGCTTGATACTGTATTGTCAACATATACCCATGCTTCCTGACTAAACTGGTCGCCTAAAATGGGTGCACTATCAGATAAATCAAGTCGCTCACGGAAAACAACGTTTGCATCATGATTATATATACTCATATTGTTGAGAGTGGGTGTGTTTAGGTAATCATCGATGAATTCGAATACATCAAACCAAAGGTAGTCATTCGTCTCATATTGTGAGAGAGCGCTCTGGTCCACAATGAGATCGCCACCACTTGCAACTATATTAAAGCAGGTCGGAGGAGCACCAATATTATTTGTACATATATAAATCGTGGGATCACCACAGCCGCCATTATATGCTAAACATTCATTTGTTAAATCTGTTACTAATATGGTATCACCATTCTGCCAGCTTAAAACGGGATAGTGGTTGCCATCCTGAACCATGTCCCAGTAATTCTCAGTGCCGTTTCCGTTAACACCACCACCGGTTCCATTGTCGTTGCCGCTTTCGTCTTCTTCAAAATCCCAGCCGGCTAAGCTAAAGGTATACGCATCCATCATCTCGGCTGTTGATAAACCCTCACCACCATAACTGTAGTTCTCCCCTGATGTTTGTTTATCCCAAAATGAATTGTTCACGCAACAATTACTCCAGCCGACTAGGCCACCTACAAAAGTTTCACCTCCTGTCACACTGCAAGTGCTGTAGCAATTATTCACGGTAGACCCACCATTTAAATATCCAACCAGGCCACCAATACGAATATTAGGACTACTTACACTACCGGTGCTGTAGCAATTACTCACGGTAGACCCACCTGTTAAATGTCCAACTAGACCGCCGACATCATTGGCACTTCCCGTCACACTTCCGCTAATGTAGCAATTACTCACTGCGGACTCACCTGTCAAAAATCCTGCCAGACCGCCAACCAAGGTCCTACCGCTCACGCTACCGGTGATGTAGCAATTACTCACGGTGAGCGTCCCCTCTTGTTTATATCCCACCAAGGCGCCAACTTGGATATAACCCGTAATACTCACATTTGTCAAGCCCAGGTTCTGGATGGTGGTAGTGCTGTTACTGTCGACGCCGATGTACCCAAACAGACCTATATAATCCGTGTCCGGACGGTCGATAAATAAATTATTGATGGTATGCCCATCGCCGTTATAAGAGCCAGTGAACCTGGTGCTGGAGTTGCCAATGGGTGAGAAATTGAAAAATGGCGCATCAATATCTACATCGACAGTCTGCTTGTAGTACTTATCCCAATCAGCAGAGTTTTGCGACAGCCAGTATAGATTTTCAAAGTTCGCAATCAGATAGGGATCAGTAGATGTGCCTGCTCCAGATGGTATGGTGGAGATCACATCAACAGTGGTAAAAGTGGCGCTGACTAATGCTTCTAATTCGTAACCATCAGCATCTTCTACCTGTCCGGAATCAATGGCCACATATACAGTCTGTTCGTAGTTCAGGTTACTGGTGGGATTAATCGTAATGACTGTCTTGCCGGCGTTTATCGTGGCATCGAAAGCAATGTCGGTGCCAGAAGCATCTGTATCTTTCAGGGTAATAAGCCCATCCACATTCGTATCTGTAATATCGCTGGCATCCGCATTCAGTATGGCCTCAGTAAAAGTGATGGTGATGTCGGTGTCCCGGGCCACATCGTTAGCATTGTTTGCCGGGCTAAAGGTGGCCTGTGGGGGTAGATTAAATAAGACAGTATCACCATTCTCCCAGCTTAAGAAAGGATATCCGCTGTTGTAGGCGCTATTGACATTATCCATATCCCAATAATCATCAGTGCCGTTGGTCGTTTCTAATTCAAAATCCCAGCCTGCACTGGTAAATGTGGTTGCGGTTTTCATCTGCGCCGTGGTTTTGCCTGTTGCACCGGTTGAGTTTCCCGCTCCAATTCCTGTGCTTGTGCCTGATGTCTGTGTATCCCAGAAGGAATTGCTCACGGAGGAGTTGTTTAAAAATCCGACCAGGCCGCCGACAAAATTATTACCATTCACACTGCCGGTGCTGTAGGAATTAACTACATTGGACTGATTTCTCAAATATCCCGCCAGGCCGCCGACTATATTGCTACTTCCCGTCACACTGCCGGTGCTGTAGCAATTACTCACGGCGGACTCCATATTTATATATCCAACCAGGCCGCCGACATTGTTCGTTCCTGTCACACCGCCGCTAATGTAGCAATTATTCACTGTGAGATTTCCATCTTGTTTATTTCCCACCAGGGCGCCAACATTGCCTAGACCCGTAATACTCACATTTGTCAAGCCCAGGTTCTGGATAGTAGTAGTGCTGTTGGAGTCGACGCCGATGTACCCAAACATACCAATACTACTTGTCGAACGATTGATAAATAAACTGTCAATTGTATACCCGTCACCGTCATACGTACCGGTGAACTTGGTGCCGGAGTTGCCAATGGGTGTAAAGCCGGCACCGCCGTCCCAACTGCTTGAGGAAGAAGCATCGATATTGGCGGTTTGGATATAGTATGCGTCCCATTCACCTGAATTCTGTGTGATCCAGTAGAGATTGTTCAAGGTGGCTATTTGGTAGGGATCGCCCGAAGATCCATCACCAGACGAGGGTGCAGTTGCAGTTTGCGCAATTAGATAAACAGACGTGAATAGCCCTCCCCCAACTAATAATTTGTTATTTATCATTTCTTTTATCATACAGTTTTTTTAATGCCATGGCTCCGCCGGCCGCAGCTAATAAACCCAAGCCACCAATAGGTGCCTGGTTTGGAGCGCCGGGAAAACCGGGCGGCTGGGCAGTGATAACCGTGATAAGCGGTAGTGACAATACGATGATTTGTACGATTTTATTTCTCATGATTTCACCTCTTTATTTAATGTACGTTATTTTCTGATTAAAGACTGTCTCTCCCGCTTTTAACTGCACAATATACAATCCTGATGACAGATTAACCGGATTCCATTGAATACTGTGACTGCCCGCAGGAAACACTTCATTGACCAGTGTTTCTACTAATTGTCCCTTGATATCATACAATTGTAAAGATACAACATACCGTGACTCTAGCGGAACATCAAAGGTAATGGTAGTGCTGGGATTAAAGGGATTGGGATAGGCCGGATGCAGGGCAAATTCTTTTGGCACATTCGTTGCTTCATCTGCTGCTGATAATGCACTGTATGCTGCTGTCAGTGTAAACTGACTTTCTCCCACTTCCGGGTAAATGTTCACTCCATTGGAACCATAAGCAGGGAAACTCCCTTTCTCTACCGTGGCGAAGGTCACTTCACTCTGCTGGGTCAGATCAATGACATACCCGCTGATATTATCTATCAGGGTCATGGATATATGTTCAGGTAAACTGGACAAATCCCAGTTCATGGTTACTTCATTTTCGTTGGTGACAAAATTGTAATCAGCATCTACTGTTAAATACATTATGTCTAATGGTATGTCTATTGCTCCATCATGGGTGTAGGGCAGGTTGTTGATATCCAACCCGTTGCCTTCCGCATAGCTGATACCGACAATTT
>OFJL01000019.1_pt1 | contig 15387 bp, 8 predicted proteins | sample 1540281 | NCBI WGS metagenome assembly OFJL01 (sample SAMEA104347343, study PRJEB22522) | marine metagenome | biome: marine biome; feature: marine water body; material: seawater | collected 2015-08-27T00:00:00Z | depth 2901 m | reverse complement strand
CGCTCCACCATGGATAAATCGGTCTCAACATCAATAATATAACTGTCAGGATAAAATGTTAGCGTTTTATATATCCACGCCCCACCAAGAAGCCGTTTAAATCGAAGCGAATATTCTGACTCTATAAAACCGGGCGAAACATTACCAACAGGTTCCCACTGTCCGGATAATTCGATGTTTTCGCCGTCAACACTACGAAAAGAAACTAAAAGGTTTTGCTGGTTGTTTTCGTTAATTAGTTCAACCTGGCCATTGTTTATATAAGAGTAATTGTTTAAAGTAAAAGAGGTTAAAGAGCCCCCATTAAAAGAGCTAATAGTGGCAGAATATAAATTTGTCCGTACTGAATATATTTTATTTTCAACAACTGAAACGGGTTGGAAGCTGGTGTCTTCTTTGATCGGTTTTGTATAGGAAGTGACTGGGTCTGCAGCTCTTCTAGTTATGGTTGCAGAGCTGTCAGCAAATTCATTTTCTGCGGTTGGGTATACTATGTTATAATAAGCCGGCGTGAGCAGTATTATAACGGCTATAATTAAAAAAGCTATAAGTGTTTTTCTGTCCATTGTTTAAATAAGGATATGTTTTCTATTTTACAGGATCGAAACCGCCGCTGTGAAGCGGGTGACATTTAGACAAACGTTTAATAATTAACAAGAGAGCAAGAGCAACGCTTTTTGTTTTTAGTGCATCTAGTGCGTAACTAGAGCATGTTGGATAAAAACGACACCGTCCCCCAAAAACAGATGTTAGAGTGTATTTATATATATAGACACACATTATTAAAGGGCAGGCCAACGCCCTGTCGATCATTGAGAGAATTGTTTTTAATAAAGCCATGTTTTTAGGCCGAAAGTATTTTCCGTCCTTTTTTTCGACGGCTGGCTAAAACACGTTTCCCCCCGGGGCTTTTCATGCGCGCCCGAAAACCATGTTTGTTCTTACGCTTTCGACGACTGGGTTGATAAGTACGTTTCATTAATTAACTCCTAAATTTTAGCCGGTGAAACTACACAACCTCTGAAAAGAAGTCCAAAAGAAATACCCTGCAATTTATTATTTGTTTTTATTAACAAATCAGAAAAACTGAATTGATATATAGAGATTTTATTCCATAAATTACAGTTATAACGTATGTGGAAAACTTGTGGATAACATTTGGATCAATATAAAAGACAGTTTAAAGGTCACTTTACCCGACCATGCATATAATACATGGTTTGAACCTATAAGTCTTATTGGGTATTCTGATAATGAGTTGGTTTTAGAAGTTCCAAACCAATTTTTTTATGAATGGATAGAAAGTCATTATAAAAATCAAATAAAAAACACGGCCCAATCCTTAGCCGGTGAAAACATTAATATTAAATATACTGTCGCCTTGGAAAGGCCGGCGACTGTGCAAGGTGCGGGCTTTGTTCAAAGTATTAAAAAAACAAACACCCATAAACCAAGCCTAAACGAGAGATATTCTTTTGCAAATTTTATTGAAGGCTCGAATAATCAATTTGCTCGAGCAGCAGCTTTAGCTGTTGCCGGAGCCCCTGGCCAGCAAAACTTTAACCCCCTCTTAATTTATGGCGGGGTTGGGTTAGGAAAAACGCATTTGCTCCATGCAATAGGAAACTATATATTTGAAGAAAATGAATCTTCAAATATCGTAATAGCATCAAGCGAAAAGTTTACACTGGATTTTATCTCATCTATCCAGAAAAACAAAACAATAGATTTTTCAAAAACGTATCGTAAGGCTGATATTTTATTAATTGACGATATTCAGTTTTTTCAGAAAAAAGAACAAACGCAAGAACAATTCTTCCACACTTTTAACGATTTATATCAGCGCGGAAAACAAATTGTGTTAACAGCAGATAAGCTTCCGAATGAAATGAAGGGATTAACAGAGCGGTTGCTTTCGCGCTTTGAATCGGGACTAATAGTAGACATTCAGCCTCCAGATTTTGAGACGCGCGTTGCTATATTAATGGAAAAATCAGAACAAAACGGTTTGGATATGCCTTACGATATGGTGGAGTTTATGGCAACCCATATAAAAAATAGCGTTCGAGAGCTTGAAAGCACCATTATCAGGCTTTTGGCTTATTCTTCGCTGTCTAACTGTGAAATAGACTTTGATCTCGTAAAAAAAGTTGTACGGGAAAGGCTCGGTAATGGCGCACCTATAGATATTTCAGCATCAGATATTGTCAAGCGTGTATCCGAAGCGACAAAAATTGACGAAAAAGATATTGTCGGAGCCAGTCGCAGAATGCCCATAGCCGAGGCTCGGCAAATTTCAATTTACCTTTGCCGTGAAATAATGGGTACTTCTCTGATGGATATTGGCATGCATTTTGGCGGTCGAGACCACACCACAGTCCTGCACGCGTGTAGAAAGATTGAAAAGAAAATTAAGGGCGATAAGCGAGTTGGCTATTTGGTCCGCTCCCTCAGGCAAGACCTCACCTTTTCCTTGATTTAATACCTCTTGCTGTTGTACAATGTTTGTACTCCATGGCAATTACACCGAAACAGAAAGCCGTTTTTGAATATATTAAAGACTATATAGTTGAAAACGAATTTTCGCCCACATTTGAAGAAATAGCCCACCACTTTAAATATAAATCCAAGGGAACTGTTTACAAACACATCAAAGCCTTAAAGCTAAAAGGTCTTATCCGCCAAGAGTGGAATAGGGTACGATCGATTGAACTGATCGGGAAAAGAAAAAAGACAGCAAGTTTTTTACCATTAAAGGCTGAATGGGGGAAAGGTGGAATTAGTTGGTATGAACCAAAATATGAACTTATATGTGTTCCTGTTGATATGGTTCATAACAACAATGCATTCCTTATATATATAAAAACGAATTCACTTGATGAGCATAACATTATAATAGGTGACTATATTGTTGTGGACTCCAAGAAAACAAAGAACTCAATGGGCCCCATAATTGTTGAAAATAAAAAGGGCACTCAATCGTTTCAAGGCGCCTCTTGGAACAGAGACCCAATTCAGATAATTGGACAGCTTTCAGGCGTTTTTAGAGTGTTTTAATAATTAAATTGTTTATCTATAGAGAAGAAGTGGTAAAAATATTCATATCTACCAAATTCTTGACAAATAAACCCGCTAGCCCTATATTGTATCGAATTTGAACCGAGGTAGGGATGGAGAACCTAAACAATTTTCGCCCTAAAATATAAAAATAACAAACCATAAGGAGGCGTTTATGCGACGCACAGTTATAACAATAACCTCTCTTTTCATCTTTTGGACCAGTGCAGTTTATGCTGTGAATCCAAGTCAAAACGTAATTCCACAAGGGGCCTTTGAAGGCCAAAACATAGAAAACCTGGAAGAAGCGGAAGCAATTTTTCTTAAAGGACCAGATATGACACCAAACGCAATCCAAAGAGAAGATCTTCCCGGGATTCGTTTTTGGAGCATCGATGACTATATTAACGTTTCACCAAAAGACAGATATAATGCATTGTTTAACATGGGCGCCTATAAAATTAGAGCCCTAAGAAGCAACTACCCCAGGACAACAATAACAGAGGGAAAAGAACAACACGGCGAATTTCGAACCACCCCCATTGAGTCTTGGAGCAAAGAACAATATTTAGATATAACACCCGCAGAAAAACACAGCGCCATTAACAACATGCAAAAAGCACCGTTTGTTACCGCGGGAACGGAAACAGACATTGAAGCGCGCACAAAAAATATTGCAGATTATTCACAAAGCGAGCTATTAAACATTACCCCCGAGTCTCGCCACGAGGCGATTTCCAACTCAACAAGATCATTTAGAGTTGGGAGATCCGCAGACATTACAATTGACCTTACCGTAGACGGCTATGCCAGCGAAGCCTCCTGGAACCTGTATGATTCTACCGCAGGGGCTTACTATTATACCTCAAACCTGACTTTCGCCAGCGGCTATGAAAACCAAATTGTAACCCTTTCTCTTGATCCCGGAGCATATTCAGTAGACGTCTGGGACTCTTGGGGTGACGGCGGAGTTTCCGGCTCGGTTGCTGATGCCAATGCAATTGTTCTTGTTTCGTGGGCATCTTCTGGCTATACTACATTTGGTCAGTTTGGATTCACAGTTCCCCCAGTAACTTTAGATGTAACAATAGACCTTACCGTAGACGGCTATGCCAGCGAGGCCTCCTGGAACTTATACGACTATACTGATAGCGCCTACTATTATACCTCAAATCAGACTTTTTCCGGTGCCTATGAAAACCAAGTTGTAACACTGGCTCTTGAAGCGGGCACGTATTCAGTAGACGTTTGGGACTCTTGGGGTGACGGCGGAGTTTCCGGAACAGTGTCAGACGCGGATGGCGCAACGCTTGTTACATGGGGTTCCAGTGACTATTCGTCAGCAGGTTCTTTTGGCTTTGATGTAGTTGCCCCGGTGCCTGTTACTTCAGATCTTTTCTTCTCCGAATATATTGAAGGAAGCAGCAATAACAAGGCTCTCGAGTTATATAATCCAACTGACGACACCCTAAGCTTGGACAATTATCTTATTTACACAAATTACAATGGAAACGACTTTAACGGTATATATACATTTCCCGCCGGTGCGACGCTGTTGCCCGGCGACGTTTTTGTAGCGGCCAATGAATCCGCCTGGGATGAAATACTACAAGCGGCGGATGCCACCTACCCCTATAGCTCCGACAACGCCTATATCACTTCCTTTAATGGCGATGATGTCAGAGGTCTGGCCAAGATACATGACGACGACACAACGTTTATTGATGTTGTTGGTGATTATGATTTTGCGGCTGATTCGTCCTACGATGACCCCGGCTCCGGCTGGGAAGTTGCTGGTGTGACGGACGCCACCAAAGATCACACCCTGATTAGGAAACCGGAAACCACCATGGGCAATATCGATTGGACAGCCTCAGCAGGAACGGACGCTTCGGATTCCGAATGGATGGTATACGACCAAAATTATTTTGCTAACATTGGCGGCCACCCAGAAGATCCCTGCTGGGACGTTTCGGCCTCTTTGACGGTTCAGTCCTATTCTTATGGCAGTGAAAAACATTTTTATCTCACAGACGCAAGTGGAGACACCCTCGCCTCTTGCTTTGGTTGTATGGCTAGCAACAGCACGTTTACAGAAGACCTTTGTTTAGCAGATGGAATGTATACTTTCTGGGCAAGAGATTCCTATGGCGACAGTTGGGATGCTGCTACATATGCAATTACTGATGCAGACAGCGCGGTCATTACATCGGGATCTGGTCCAACGTCTGCTGATGGTACAAACTGGGTTGCCTATCCCTTTGCCATCAATTTGTCTGTGTTTTCAGGGGCTGATGTAGATTTTGCCGGAGTTGTAATTTCCGGTTCTGATACAAAATCTTTGACGGTAACAAACGCAGGTTATGGCGATTCTGCGATAATGGTTATTGATGCTGTTTCGTCTGACAATACAGCTTTTACTGTTTCCGGCACTGTGCCGGCAACGCTAGCAGCCGGCGAATCTGCTAGTTTTTCAGTTACGTACACAGCTAGCGCAGAAGGCGAAGAAAGCGCTACTGTTTCTTTTAGTCACGATGGAGAAACGGACGGTGTAAACGTTTTTGGATATGGTGTAAACGCTGTGTTTTATGAAGATTTTGATCCGGCAACAGGATCCAATACGGTTCTGCCTATGAGCGGTTGGACAGTTGTGGACGGAAATGGAGATGCGTCGACAGTACCAGAGAAATATTATACCTGGTATCACGATACTTACGGCGTGGATAATAGTGGCGGTATGACGGTTTATATAGGTTATACAAATGGTTACTATGCGAGCGAACAATTAACAACACCTGTTTTTACACTGGCAACCCCCTCAAAGGTCTCTTTAATGGCTTACGGCAATAGTGCATCTCAACCTCTCAATGTTATTCAGATTAATAGCGATGGTTCGAAAGATACGTTGGGTACGCTTTGGTCAACAACAAGTTGGGTTGAATATGGATTTTTACTCAACGGAACAGGTGATATTCAATTAGAGTTTGATTTCAGCCCGGATTCAGGTAGTGGCTATACTTATTTTAATATAGATGAGGTTGTTGTAAGTGTTTTACCTGTAACCTATGTTTCTGGTACAGTAACAGATGCAGGCACAGGCGCTGGTCTTGACGGCGTAGAAGTAGATGTGAATGGATATATTGCAACCAGCGGTACGGACGGTGGCTATTCCCTTTATGGTTTTTCTCCAGGAAACTTTGACATTACTTTTTCTAAAGACGGTTATAATTCAGCCGGCTTTTATGTTGAGGTGGCTGAAGGTGATTCTATAGAACAAGATATGGCCCTTGCCCCCGAAGTACTAACAGACTACTCAACAGGCTTTGAAGCGGGTGACGATCAAGGTTGGTCTATGGTTGTTTACGGTGGCGGGGATTTTGCAGTTGTAGCAGATTCTTTTATGGCTGTTTACACCTATGCCGATGATGACACCATGTATTATGTAGATACATCTTGGGTTTATTCCCCAGATTCGTCAGCCATGCTTGTTTACCCAGATTCTGGCTACGGCTATGTAAATGACGCGTGGACATATTGGATGGCTGATTCCGCAATTGATATTTCTGAATATTCAGGCGGTAGTTATCTATACTTGAGCATTGATGCTAACTATGCAACAGAAGATGGCTATGATGTTTTTATTGTTGGTCTAGTTGGTGACGACGGTATATCTTATTGGAATTCAGTATTAACAGGTGAATCCAACGGTTGGGAAACGGTAACCTATGACTTTACTTGGATGGCAGATTATGGCGTTCAAACAGCAACGCCGTTTATCGCTTTTGCATCTGACTATGGATGGGTTGATGGTTGGGGTGGCGCCTTTGACAATGTCGAGGTGTTTGGCAACCCCTTTTATCTGGCCCCACCGGAAGATCTGATGGCAGAAAGCTATGGGTCTTCAATCCCATTATCGTGGGGTGGTCCCGCAGCGGCAGGCAGCGTCAGTCATACAGCCTATCGTGCAAACTTGCAGGATATAGAAAATATTCCTTGGTCTACATATGTAGATGATAACGGTAATACGGTTGAAAACCGCCGCGGCCAGCGTAATTTTGAACAGCTTGAAATTGATCAGACCTTTACGGGTCCTTCTTCTCGAGACCTGGTCAGTTATAATATTTTCAAACGCGAATGGCCTTTTGGTGATTGGGGATATTTAACCAATACAGATTATAATTCATATTCAGATGACGCTGTAACTGATGGTGATTATGTTGAATACTACGTTACAGCTGTATATGATGAAGGTGAGAGTGAAAAAGGCACAAATGATGCTCTGGCTCTTGCTGGGACGCCTCCCGTATTTACAATGGCCGATTTTGGCGGCGAGGATTTTGAAGATGGTTTTGCTTTTGAAAATTGGGAACAATTCTATAGCACAGACGCGGCACAATGGGTCGTAGGCGATTCTGCAGCTGCAGATTCTGCCTTTGGAATCGGTTCGGTAATATTACCGGCTCCGGACCACACAAACTTCGCTTTTATAAGTGACGGCCGTGCGGGAGAAGGAAATTTTGCGTCCTACCTTATTTCGCCGTTCCTTGATTTCAGCGATAATCATACAGGAGTTGTCAGCCTGGCAGGTTACGCCCAGGTTTATTCCAACTTCGCTGATTTGAACGCCTGTTACCTGTTAGCGCGAACAGACCTGGGTGAATGGCATGAAATTATCAATTTCGGCTATGACCACTTGGAAGGCTGGGGAGATTATTCAGGCCCCATGAGCCATGTTGTTGCTGGCGAGGACAAAGTACAGCTGGCGATATACTATACCCATACGGCTGGATATAATTCCGGATATGGCAATGGTATCGCTATTGACGATCTGTCAATGACGATTCTTCCTGGCCCATCAAATCTTGAAGCTGATGCGTCAATTGACGATATTACATTGACCTGGTCAGCGCCAAGCGGCGTAATCAGGCCCAATGAATACCCTGAAGGATCTGATCAGCTGGAAAAAGATCTTGCTTTGGCTTTAAGTGGAAACGATGATGTTCTACCGCCAAATCCGAGTTTTTCCAGAGCACAGGGTGATAGTATCGGCAACCCCTTTGTCATTGGATTGGTAGACGCTTTTGATGACTCTGAATATCACTTTATTTATTCAGATTCCGCCAGCACAGTTGGGTTCACAGATGACTATGATGCTGTCTGTCCGTATGCAGGAGCAGGTTCTCCAGATGTAGTTTATGAAATTACATTGCCGGCTGCCCCGGTTAAACTAATCGTTAACTTGTGTGAATCTTATTATGATACAAAAGTGTACATGTTTGATTCAGCGGGTAACGAAGTTGCCTGTAGTGATGATTATTGTACTGCTTCGCACGGCACAGAGTGGACATCATATTTTGAAGCAGAAGGATTAACCGCCGGTACGTATTATATTATTGTAGATGGTTATGGAGTTGATCAAGGCACATATGTAATGGAAGTAGGTGCGATCTGGAACTACCCGGGATTAACGTATAATGTGTACAAGAACGGAAGTTTAGCTGATAATGAGATTGACGATGCTACTTGGGTAGATGAAAACGCTTCCTTGCTTGAAAGCGACTATTTTGTTACAGGCACTGTGTTTAAGTCATATAATATGGGTGATGCAACATCAGACACGCTGATTGAAACAGAGCCGTCTAACGAAGTAAGCGCAGCAATGGTTAACCAACCTCCCGGCGACTTTACTCTGTTAACGCCAAACGATGGTGATACAGTTATGATTTCTCTGGACAATATTGGTGGCAACCAACTCTTTGCTTGGAATGCATCAGTTGATCCAAACGGAACGCCGGTAGAGTATGAAATATGCTGGAATATTGTTGCTCCTTTTGATCAATTTTGTGATGAAGGAATAACATCTACAGCACAATTTGTACCACTACAGGGTATTGTGGATTATATTGATTCATTGCAACAGGCTGGTCATGGTTACACACTTGATATTACCTGGCAGGTTTATGCATCAGACGGTATGGATGAAACGGAAGCTGGCAACGGCCCGCGAACCATTACTTTTGATGCTGGATATGCTCTTGGTGTAGGCGATGAGCTTGGTGTGCCAGATGTGTTTGCTTTACATCAAAACTATCCAAACCCATTCAACCCGGTTACCACAATTCGCTTTGATATTCCTCAGGAAAGTCATGTGCGAATGGATGTGTATAACGTTATGGGTCAACGAGTTCGCACTCTAATGAATGGCACGATGCAGCCGGGATTCCACGCTGTACGTTGGGATGGAACAAATGATATGGGTAAATCATTGGCGTCTGGTATGTATATTTACAGAATCCAATCCAGCAAATTCACGTCAGTGAAAAAACTGGTATTAATGAAGTAGAATACGTTTTAACCTTAATAAATAAAAAGCCTTGTTCTTCTTTTGTGGAACGGGGCTTTTTATTTTATTCTTGACCTAATTCATATTCAAGTATTAATATTGATAAATTGAAATAAAGGAACGTTCGACATGAATAAATTAACCACATATTTAATTTTCTTTTTAATATCCTTAACAATAACGTTTGGACAAACATTGTGTCCCCCGTCTTTTCTTAATGCAAGCCCAGAAGACAGGGAAGTATCGCTATTTTGGTCCGCCCCAGACACAGTATTTTATGGCGATATTTTATTGGAAGAATGTTTTTCGGATTGTGACAGTGCCATTAATGCGTTTTCAATCGAATATAGCGTTGATAATAATAGTGGCGGATGGTTTCGCAATTCGTCCGGGGATACGTCATCGTGTGGTACGGGCATGATTCCTTGTAATGATGGCGGAAGTGACAATTATAGTGCAATCGCTGTTTATTCTTCTGAAGCAACCCCTGTAGACAGTCGTTTAATTACAGGTAGTTTGGATTTAACAAATTATACCACAGCTATATTGGAGTTTGTAGAAGGATATGCCTATAGTGAAGATGCGTGGGATTCAAATATGGTTGAAATCTCTACAGACAGCGGAGCAACGTGGGACGTTGTCTATTCTTCCTTGCCCTGGGATATTGGCAATACAATTATTGGAACAACCATCGATCTTTCGTCTTATGCCGGTCAGTCTTTTCAAATAGCTTTTCGGTATTTTGATGCAACAGGTTTTGGAGAGGCATGGTATGTTGATAATATTCGCGTTTGGGGTGGAACAGGAGCCAGAACAGCGAGGTTTTTGACTAACGGGTCTATTGGCAATATTACTCCAATCGGTAAAAAAGAAAACGGATTGGAATACACCACTCGAATTATTACAAGCATGTCCAGCTTCACACAAAATAGTTCAGACCGCACAAGCCCCTGTGGAACCTTTCAAACATATAATATTTATGCAAACGGAAATTTGGTTGGAAGCACAGAAGAGACAACATATATCGTTGATGGATTAATAAATTTTACTGAGTATTGTTTTAATATTACCGCTCAATATGCAGAAGGAGAATCGGACACATCTTATTCATCCTGCGTTACCCCCCTAGATCCGTTTATTGTTGATCCAGACGAAATAACAGTAACAGTTGGCGTGGATGAATATATCGAAACAACTATTGCCGTTGCAAACCACGATACAATCGCTCTAGATTTTTCAATTTTTAGCATGGAAATCGCAAATCTGGAAGTGGCCGTTGTTTTTATGGAGGCAGATTTTAATATGGGACTTTGGGATGAGGTCTACGAGGCTGAAGGCCTTTGGCTTATTGGAGATTCTACAGGCGCCTCTTCTTCATATTTGCCATATCCGGAAAGCGATGGTTTGTTTGCATATTATAATGATGATTTTGCCGGCGAAGATACAGACCCTGTAGACAGCTATTTAACTTCAAATATTGTCATAATTAATGGAAATGAAAAAATATATCTTATGCTGGATATGTTTTATCCCCAATGGGGAGGACCTTGTGGTAATAATGGCAGTTATGCAGATTTTGCTGAGCTGCTTATTTCTACAGATGGCGGTAATACCTGGACCATGATCGACAGTAGTTTTAGCAATTGGTTTAATGGTCCAGACTATGAAGTCGTGGGGTGGGATAAGCTGTTGTATAATATTACACCATATACCACCGGAAACCAGATTATTCAGGTTGCTGTTCATTATACAGATTGCGGCGGAAACTGGGGCTATGGAATTGGTGTAGACAATATTGCAATTAAACACGGCGATGATTATTCCTGGTTAACTCTTTCACCTTATGAAGGCACTGTTGGAGCTGGAGATACAATAGACATCACTGTGGGGGTCTATGGTATCATGGATGGTTTTAGTGCTAATGAAACAGCTGTTCTAACCGCCTCAAGACCGGACGGAAGTACAGCATATGAGGTAAGCGTGAATATCGGTATGTCCGTCGGTGAATCTGGAGTTGATATTCCCGAAGGCGTTCCTGGCGTTTTTGCGCTTCACCAAAACTATCCCAACCCGTTTAACCCCGTAACAAGCATTCGTTTTGATATTCCGGAGTTGAGTTTTGCTCGTATGGAGATTTATAATTTATTGGGCCAGCGTGTGCGCACGCTGTTTCATGGCGCAGTAGAACCTGGTTATCATATTACACAATGGGATGGAAAAAACGACAATGGAGAGGAATTGCCTTCTGGTATGTATTTGTATAAACTGCATGCGGGAAGTTATATAGCCATGGAAAAACTGGTACTGCTTAAATAAGTTTGAAAAAATAATGCAAATTTATAGGGGCCTCAGGGCCCCTATTTTTTTAATATATTTCTAATCTACAAAAAACGCTTGACATATATTCAAATCCAGTAGTAAATAATAATGTGCGAGACAAAAATCGCAGGTTAAGAGTATCGCTTTGAAGTATAATAGATAAGGAAAGGAGTATAATTATGCAAAAAGGAAGCGTAAATAAAGTAGTATTGGTTGGACATCTGGGCGCCGATCCAGAAAGCCGCTTTACGCCATCGGGTGTAGCGGTAACAACCTTCAACATGGCAACAAATGAATCATGGAAAAACAGTGAAGGTGAGTATGAAGATCAAACAGAATGGCACCGCATTGTTCTTTTTGGAAAAGCAGCTGAAACAGCGAATGAGTACATGAAAAAAGGACAATTGGTGTACATAGAAGGACGTATTCGTACTCGCTCATGGGAAGATAAAGACGGAATGAAACGCTATACGACAGAAGTGTTAGGTGATAGGTTCACTATGCTGGGTCGTAAAAATGAAAACCAGAGCGCAGTGCCTACTGACGCAAGTGGAGACGACGATCTCCCTTTTTGATTCTATGAATTAAACCATAGATTAAAACAGTTATAAAAGGGGGTCTTTTTTGACCCCCGACTGTTTTATTTTTTGGCCCTATTAAAATGCGATTTAAACAACTATGAGCGCCCGTACAGAACTAGATAACTATTCACCCAGTCCAAAATGGATGCGTTATTTGTTGGGGTATTTTGCGCTTTTTATGGTGTGTGTATTAACTAAAGTAAAAGTGAAAGGGCGAAATAATATTCCAGAATCAGGACCATATGTTGTGGCAGCAAATCATTTCAGCTATATAGATCCGCCTTTCGTTGTCTATGCCCTACAGAGACCAATTACGTTTCTAGCTGCAAGCGACCAAGCTATCAAATGGTATTTTAAATGGGCTGCCTGGCTTTACGGTTTTATTCCTACAAACAGAACTCGCCTTGCACCATCAACAATTAAAGCCGCAAAGCGTGTTTTAAAAACAAATAACATTTTGGGTATATTTCCTGAAGGAACATCAACCGAAAGAACGCTAAGGGAAGCAAAAAGAGGAATAGTATATTTGTCGACTCTAAACAACACTCCTATTTTACCTGTTAGTATTCACGGGCTTATGAACGTGTGGCCAAATTGGTTTAAAGGTGTTCGACCAAATGTAATTATTCAAATAGGAAAACCTTTTTTACCCAAAGACGGTGTTAAAGAAGCATTAGATAGAGAAATTCAAATAAAAACAATTGGTGAAAATATAATTTGCAGAATTGCAGCGCTATTGCCGAAAGAAACTCACGGTATAGTTAAAGGAGATAAACGAATTGAATTATATGCTGAAGAAAACAATATATAATTTTATAACAGGGATATTAGCCACAAGCTTATTAATAAGTGGTGAAAATCTTTTAGTTGATGGAGAACTACATTTTGATAATATGCGCCAACTAACGTTTTCAGGTGAAAACGCAGAAGCATATTTCAGCCCAGACGGAACAAAGCTTATTTATCAAGCCCACGACAGTATGGAACAATGTGACCAAATATTTATTATGGATTTAGTGAGCGGCGCCACAAAGCAGGTTTCCACCGGGGGCGGTGTAACAACGTGTAGTTATTTTGAATATCCAAACGACTCAAAAATTATTTATGCTTCAACATATTTAGGTGGCAAAGATTGTCCACCAAAACCAGATTATAGCCTAGGTTATATTTGGAAACTGTATCCTGACTATGATGTATTTCGAGCTAATTCCAATGGAACAAAAATGGAACGACTTACAAGCTCGTATGGTTACGACGCAGAAGCAACATACGCTTTTGACGGTTCAAAAATTGTTTATACATCAATATCCAGCGGCGACTTAGAGGTGTGGACTATGGACCCAGACGGACTGGGCTATGACGGCGGTCCTTTTTTCAGTCATGACGGATCAAAAATTGTATGGAGGGCTTATTACCCAAAAACGGAGGAGGAAATAGCAGACTATAAACATTTGTTAAAAACAAATGCTATCAGACCCATGGCTTTACAAATCAGAATTATGGATGCTGATGGAAAAAACAAAAAACAAATTACCCATAATGATGCAGCAAATTTTGGGCCTTTCTTTTTCCCGGATGATAAACGAATTATTTTTTCTTCTAATATGAACGACCCAAAGAAAAGGAACTTTGACCTATATGCGGTTGATATTAACGGAGAAAACCTTGAACGCATTACATATTTTGATGGATTTGACGGCTTCCCAATGTTTAGCCCAGATGGTAAATTTTTTGTTTTTGCTTCAAACCGCAATCAAGCCAAACGCGGGGATACAAACATATTTATATGTGAATGGGCAGATTAATGATACGAAATATGTTTATATATCTATTAATCCCTTTTTTATTCGCTGGAGAAGCGCCCTCATCAGAAAAAAAGAATTCAGTGCGTGAAGAAATAGCACAGCTTGCGGTAGAAAAAGGTATTCCCAATGCTTTTATAATTAGTTCTTTTGAGAGTGATAAGATCAAAATTCATTCTGTAATTCCTGAACGATTTTCCCGACCATACGAAAAGAAAACATGGGAAGAATACAAAAAAATATTTGTAAAAAAGTCTCGTATTGAAAAAGGCGCCAAATTTTATAACAACCAAAAAAACGATCTTAATAAAGTAGCAGACAGTTACGGAGTAGAGCCATTTTTAATATTGAGCATTTTAGGTGTAGAAAGCAACTACGGCAGTCACCACAAACAGTTTACGGTGTTTAATTCATTGTATACTCAAATTGCAGTCATGCCAAAAAGAGCGCGCTGGGCAAGAAAAGAAATGGTGGAATTCCTTGCATATTGTTATAAAGATAGCATTCCCCCCCATAGCGTGTACGGGTCTTATGCGGGGGCATTTGGCTACGGGCAGTTTATTCCATCCAGTTTTAATAATTATGCAGTTGATTTTGACAAAGATGGAATACGCCGAGCATATGAATGGTTGGATGTTATGGCAAGCATCGCAAATTATTTGGTAAAGAATGGTTATCCAGCAAACAATTATTCAAACAGTGAAAAAGTATACAAGGCAGTGTATGCCTATAATCATTCTGATAATTATGTTAAAGCCGTATTGGCTTTGCGCGATGAATTACAAAAAAAGGTTGAATCAGAGATTAACGACCAATTCTAGAGTATCCTCTCCCCGTTTGATTTTAACAGCAACACGCTGTCCTTTTTTAAGATCACCCAGCCGGTGCATGTAGTCATAAATATCCTGAATATCTTTTCCATCTATTTCTATTATAATATCCCCAGACTGAATACCGGCGATTTCAGCCGGACCCTCGGGGCGAACACCATCAATCGTTAGCCCGGGACCGCCGCTTGAATAAGATGGAACAATTCCAAAAGTTACCTTAAACCCTCGTTGGTTTTGGGATCTTTCTTTAGGCCCCGCAATAGTAAAGACAGGTTTTTTATCTAAAAACCCAAGATGTTTTGTAACGTCATAGATAAGATCAAGAATTATTTTTTCTCCGGTGGCATTAATTTTTTCCCAATCATCACTGGGCTTATGATAGTCTTCATGGGTTCCAGTAAAAAAGAATAAAACAGGAATATCTTTTATATAAAAACTGCTGTGGTCGCTTGGGC
>OFJL01000012.1_pt1 | contig 36477 bp, 27 predicted proteins | sample 1540281 | NCBI WGS metagenome assembly OFJL01 (sample SAMEA104347343, study PRJEB22522) | marine metagenome | biome: marine biome; feature: marine water body; material: seawater | collected 2015-08-27T00:00:00Z | depth 2901 m | reverse complement strand
ACTGAGCTTTATGAGAAAAACCAATAGGAAGTTTTCTCTGTGGTCCAAATAGCAATTATCCAATTCCCCGGTTCAAATACGGAGCGAGAAACACTTATGGCTTGTCATCGTGTAGGATTGAATCCTATAGAGTTTTTATGGAATGAGTCGGTAGAAAGATTGTCGGACTTTGACGGATATATTATAGTCGGTGGTTTCGCATACGAAGACCGATCTCGTGCCGGCGTGATTGCAGCATTGGATCCCATTATGAAGCAAATCAAAATTGAAGCTGAAAATGGAAAGCCCGTTTTGGGTATCTGCAACGGGGCTCAAATTCTGGTGGAAAGCGGTCTTGTCCCCGGCTTGGAAAATCACCGCGTTGGCATTGCCCTTACAGATAATAAACGAGTGAAATCTGGGCATGTGGTTGGTATCGGTTATTATAATACCTGGGCGAATTTGCATATGTCCGCACCATCCACCCGTTGTGCTTTTACGTTACATTTAAAAACGGGAGATTGGATTAATGTTCCGCTGGCTCATGGTGAAGGGCGTTTTATTATTCCAGATGAATTGTTGGAGACAATGATCGCCAATGGCCAAACGGTTTTTCGTTATTGTGATAATGATGGGAAAATTGTGGATGAATTCCCAACCAACCCCAACGGATCTATGCACAATTTAGCAGCAGTGTGTAATACCCGGGGAAATGTTATGGCCATGATGCCCCATCCGGAACGGACAGAAAATGGCGATGCCATCTTTTCTTCCATGAAAGCATTTATTGAAACCGGAAATCCAATTTCAGACCACACATTGTCTTTTGACCGCCCACATTATAAAGTAGCAAATTACGAATCGAACGGCGATTCAACGGAATGGGTCATTGATATGATTATTACTGATAATGAAGCTGCGTCCGTCCATAATGCATTGGATCATTTGCGATACGATGTTTCTATTACGCGCCAAACCCATTGGGAAATATCCACGGACGGAGAGCGAAAGTCCATCCTGCAAAAAATTGACAAAACAGGCGAACTCTATAATTCTAATAAGGAATTCATCAGCAAAACCGTATCGGCGGAAAACACCGCTTCTTTCTTGGTTCGGCAAAAAGAAGATATGATCGGACGGGCGAAATTCGAATCCCTGACGGAACGATTTGAAATTGATGGAATAACCGAAATTAAGCGCGGTGTTATATGGAATGTGACCGTGAATGGCGGTAATATTGAAACTGTTTTTAAACAAATTTTGGACTCTCACATATTATTCAACCCATTATCTCATGAATGCTATCGAATCAACTGAACATTATAAAGACCGCATTAAGGCGGAATTAAATAACACTTTAACCGAGACAGCTTTGCCCAATGGAAACAAACGCACGGGCAAGGTACGAGACCAATATGATTTCGGCGATAAAGTTGCGCTTATTACCACGGACCGCCAAAGTGCCTTCGATCGTGTGTTGGCGTCTATTCCTTTTAAAGGGCAGGTCTTGAATCTCACCAGCGCATGGTGGTTTGAACAAACAAAACATATTATTCCAAACCATGTGATTTCCGTTCCCGATCCCAATGTAACCCTTGCAAATAAATGTGACGTCTTCCCCATTGAATTTGTGGTTCGCGGATATATTACCGGCAGCACAAGCACATCCCTTTGGACGGTTTATAATAACGGCGACCGCGAATATTGCGGAAATGATTTACCGGAAGGATTAGTGAAGAATCAAAAGCTCGACTCCAATATGCTTACGCCCACCACCAAGGAAGAACATCACGATCGTCCTATTGCACCTGATGAAATTGTGAGTGAAGGTTGGATGACGCAGGAAGACTGGGATTATTGCAGCGAAAAGGCGTTGGAACTTTTTACATTCGGACAAAAGAAAGCGGCTGAAAATGGCATGGTGTTGGTGGACACAAAATATGAAATGGGTCTCGATACCGATGGAACCATTCGACTCATTGATGAAATCCACACGCCGGATTCAAGCCGTTACTGGATTGCTAAAACATATGATGAACGCATGGTTGCCGGACAAGAACCCCAGAATATTGATAAAGAATTTTTACGTCTTTGGTTTGTGGATAATTGTGATCCGTATAATGATGAAACTTTACCTGAAGCGCCAGAAGAATTGGTCGCCGAACTATCGAGCCGCTACATCTATTTGTATGAGACTATTACGGGTGGGGTGTTTCCATTCCCCGATGCGGGGAAGCCGGTTAGTGATAGAATTAATGAAAATTTAAAGGAAGTCTTATGAAAGCAGTCATTATCATGGGCTCTATTTCAGACGAACCCCATGCAAAAAAAATAACTGATAAACTGGATGAATACGGAATCGCCTGGGAACAGCATGCAGCATCAGCCCACAAACAACCGTTGAAAGTTTTAGATATTTTAACCGCGAATAAAGATGGAAAAGATATTGTGTATATCACCATCGCCGGTCGGTCCAATGCGCTATCCGGATTTGTGGCTGCCAATTGTGAATTTCCAACCATTGGGTGTCCACCTTTTGCAGATAAAACAGATATGCTGGTGAATATTCATTCCACTTTGCAAATGCCAAGTAATACACCGGTGCTGACTATTCTCGATCCGAGTAACTGTGCTTTAGCGGTTAAAAGAATTTTCGGTGTCTAATAAATTAAACACAATTTCACCGTTGGATGGACGCTATGCAAATAGTATAAAAGATTTGTCTGACACCTTTTCTGAATCTGCGCTCATGGGCTATCGCCTGAAAATAGAAATTGAATATCTCATTGCATTGGGTAATGAAAAAGCTATCAAGAATTTGCAATCTTTTTCCAAGGATGAACAATCCCGCCTTCGGAAGATTTACCAGAACTTCAATACATCCGGCGCTGAAAAAGTCAAAGAAATTGAAACAAACACCAACCATGATGTAAAAGCGATTGAATATTATATTCAAAGTAAGGTCAAAAAATCTCTTCATCCGTGGATCCATTTTGCACTCACGTCTGAAGATGTGAATAATTTATCCTATTCTCTCATGTGGCAAAATGGATTAAAACAGGTTTATCTGCCAACTCTGCTTTCTGTGAATAAAAAATTAAAGAAATTGGCTCGGAAGTATAAAGGCTCACCTATGCTGGCTTTGACTCACGGTCAGCCCGCAACACCCACAACCTTCGGAAAAGAATTGGCCGTGTTTTGTTCGCGCCTTGATAGACAAATTCCTCAAATGAAATCTCATCCGCTGTTGGGAAAATTTGGCGGCGCTACAGGAACCTGGTCCGCCCAGACGGTGGCTTATCCAAAAGTAAATTGGTTAAATTTTTCTGAACGATTCATCAAAAAACTCGGGCTCGAGCCAAACTTAATTACGACCCAAATCGAACCCCACGATTCACTGGCAGAAAGTTTTCATCAAGTGGTTCGTATCAATTCTATCTTGACCGATCTCTGTCGTGATATGTGGGCTTATATTAGTCGCGGCATTCTTGGACAAAAAAAAGTGGCCGGTGAAGTGGGCTCCTCTACCATGCCCCATAAGATCAATCCCATCCAATTTGAAAATGCTGAAGGCAATATGGGTATCGCCAATGCGCTTCTGAATCATTTCGCCGCCAAACTTCCTGTTTCACGAATGCAGCGGGATCTCACTGATTCAACTACTTTACGAAACCAAGGTGTGGCTTTGGGACATTCGTATTTAGCCCTGCATAATATTTTAAAAGGATTGAGCCGGATTACTATTAACAAAACCCAAATGTCGAAAGAGCTGGATAATCATTGGGAAGTGCTGGCTGAAGCAATTCAGACAATCCTGCGGAAAAGTGGGAAACGGGACGCGTACGAACAGTTGAAAGTACTTACCCGGGGTCAATTTATCAACGCAGAGGCTATGGCCAATTTCGTTTCCGGGCTGAAAGTTTCTGATGAAGATAAACAAACGTTAATAAACCTGACGCCAGCAGGCTACATCGGCCTTGCGCCTAAATTGGTGGACCTTATATAATGTGCGGTATAGCCGGAATTTATTCACATAAACAAGTCGCCACGGAGCTCTACGACAGCATTATTCACTTGCAGCATCGCGGGCAGGATGCAGCCGGTATTATGACCTATGACGACCGCATGCATAAAGAAAAAGGCATGGGGCTGGCCAAAGAAGTTTTCAACAAAACAAATATGGAATTGCTCACCGGGAACATCGGCATTTCTCATAATCGTTATCCCACTCACGGTGGATTTAGTCATGGCGAAGTTCAGCCATTCTGGACATCGGTCCCTTATGGAATTGCCTTGGCTCATAACGGGAACCTTACCAATTATCAGGAACTTGCAGAAGAAATCACCAATAAGGACAGTCGTTATTTAAACACCAATTCTGATTCAGAAGTGTTGCTTCATTATTTTGCAGATTTACTTCACACAAATAATCCTCCCGAAGATAGTGAAGAGTTTTTCTATCTTTTGTGCAGTGCCGTTACCAAAATTTTTAAACATGTAAAAGGCGCCTATTCTGTAGTAAGTATTGTCATCGGGAAAGGGCTTGTGGTCTTTCGTGATCCCCAAGGAATTCGCCCATTGGTGAAAGGCGAAAGATCTAATGGTAATGGCGGTAAGGATTACATTTTTGCTTCCGAAAACACCATGTTTTATGCGTTGGGATATGAACCAAAAGGAACGGTGCTTCCCGGCGAACTCATTTATGTAGATGAAGATGGAAATGTATTCAACAAGCGCTTGGTTAAAAAATCATTTAATCCCTGCATTTTTGAATATGTGTATTTCGCTCGACCCGATGCGACCCTGAACGATGTTAGTGTGTACCGATCGCGCCTGCGCATGGGACAAAACCTGGCTGAAGCATGGAAGAAAAAATATCCTGATATCATACCAGATATTGTGATACCAGCGCCCAGCACAGCCAACACCGCAGCCCTTTCTTTTGCCCACGAATTGGGAGTTCGATATTCTGAAGGATTGTATAAAAATACATTTATCGGGCGAACCTTTATTATGCCTGGACAGGAAGAGCGAAAGAAATCTGTGAAATATAAATTGGTGCCGCAAGAAACAGAAATTCGTGATAAAAGAGTGATGATTATGGATGACAGTATTGTTCGCGGAAATACGAGTCAAGAGATAGTACGTATGCTTCGGGACTTTGGCGCCAAAGAAGTTTATTTTGCCGTGGCGTGCCCGCCGGTGAAATCGCCTTGCTTTTATGGTGTGGATATGCCCACCAAAAGTGAGCTCATTGCTGGGAACATGAGCGAAGATGAAATTCAAAAGTACCTGAAAGTGGATGCGCTTCTTTATCAGAAAATTGACGATTTGGTGGAGGCAGTTACCCGGAGGGGGGATCACCATATTGATACCCCTTGCATGGCTTGTTTGGATGGAAACTATGTTGGGAATGATATTGATGACGCCAAAATCGCTCAAATGGAAGCCATGCGCACGAATGACCGGAATGGTAAATAAAATATTAGTCATCGGTTCCGGCGCTCGGGAGCATGCGATTGTTCGGGCCTTCGATCGCTCTCACCAAGAAAAAGAGATCTTCTGTCTAGCGTCTAACATGAACCCCGGCATTGCAGAACTCTGTGATGAAATATTAATCGGAAATTTTAATAATCCTGAATTTGTGGTGAGTTATGCCAAAGAAGTTGGGGCAACACTGGCCATTATCGGACCAGAAAATCCCTTGGCGAATGGCGTGGCGGATGCATTGTGGGAAGCTGGTGTAAAAGTAGTAGGACCCAAAAAAGATTTAGCCCAATTGGAAACATCTAAAGCATTTACCCGGGATTTGTTGAAAGAATATGACATCCCCGGTGGGCCACAATATGAAACATTTAATTCCATGAATGGTGTGGCCGATTTCTTAAATATATTGGGTAAAAATTATGTGGTGAAATATGATGGTCTCGCTGGGGGTAAAGGCGTAAAAGTATCAGGTGATCATTTGCATTCCCACGAAGAAGCTTTGGCTTATTGCCAAGAATTGGTTGAAGGGGGGGGCAAATTCGTCATTGAAGAAAAATTCATTGGTGAAGAATTTTCGCTCATGAGTTTTTGTGATGGGGACACATTAAAACACATGCCGGTAGTGCAGGATCATAAGCGGGCTTACGAAGGAGATACGGGACCAAATACCGGCGGCATGGGCACTTATTCTGACGCCAATCACTCCCTTCCTTTTATGGCGGATGATGATATAACTCAAGCTCACAATATCAATATTCAAACCGCCATGGCGGTAAAAGACAAATTTGGTGAAGGGTATAAGGGCATCCTTTATGGCGGATTTATGGCAACAGCAACAGGTGTAAAGCTAATTGAATACAATGCCAGGTTTGGCGATCCGGAAGCAATGAATGTTTTGTCCTTGCTGGAGGCAGATTTTATTGATATTTGTAATGGCATTGCTGATGGCGCATTAGATAAAGTTGATGTCCGGTTTCAAAATAAAGCCACCGTTTGTAAATATGCTGTTCCAGATGGATACCCGGACAATCCAATAAAAGGCAAGTCCGTTGATGTGTCACAAATCGAAAATCCGGACGGCTTATTTTATGCATCCGTTGATTTTAAAGGAGCGAGTTTGGTTGAAGCTGGTAGCCGAACCGTCGCAGTTGTGGGAATAGCCGATACAATTTCAAAAGCAGAAATAATTGCAGAAAAAGAAGTGTCATCTATAACCGGACCGCTTTTTCACCGTGCTGACGTTGGTACAAATGCGTTAATCCAAAAGCGTGTCGATCACATGAATTCACTCCGATGATCAAACTGGCTGTTCTTGGTTCAACTAACGGAACCGATCTGCGGGCAATCATGGCGGCCATCTCAAAAGGTGCATTGGATGCTGAAGTGTCCGTTGTTATTTCTAACAGGAAAAGCGCTTACATCCTTGAGCGCGCTCGTAACTATGATGTGCCGGCGATCTTTATATCACATAAAGAAAAAGCTCGAGAAGCATTTGATGCCGAGATGACTACAGTTTTAAACAGGCTCGGCGTTGACCTGGTTCTGCTCATCGGTTTCATGCGCATCCTTTCACCACAATTTTGCCGCGTCTGGCAGAATAAACTTTTGAACGTTCACCCGTCGCTCCTTCCTAAATATGCTGGCAAAATGGATACCAACGTTCATGAAGAAGTACTAAAAAACGGCGATGCTGAAACAGGATGTACAATCCATTTTGTTACAGAAGAAGTGGATGGCGGCCCGATTCTAATACAGAAAAAATGCCCTGTTTATGACAATGATAACGTGGATACGCTTAAAGGCAAAGTTCAAGCTTTGGAAGGTAGCGCATTTGTTGAAGCTATTAACATAATCAAAGGGAGAGGTACGTTTGAGTAATCTATCTGCAAAAATGATTATACAATCGTTGTTAGTTTTTCTCTTCAGCGGGTGTGGACAAAAACAATCTGCCGATTTAATCGTCATTGGTAATATTTACACCATGAACGCTGATCAACCAAGCGCTGAAGCTGTTGCTATAAAGAATGGTGAAATTTTATTTGTTGGTAGCCGCAAGACTGCTGAAGGCTATAAGCGGTTTTCAACGAAAGTGTTCGAAGTCCCCAATGGAATGGTGCTTCCTGGGTTTATTGACACACATGTACATCTTTTGTGGGGTGGTCTTGAAGCAACTGAATGTGACCTTCATGATTTAAGATCTGCAGAAGATATTTATACTGTCATTCGCAACTACATTAAGAGTCGCCCCGGTGAAGATTGGGTCCGGGGGGGTGGCTGGGAAGTTCCTGTGTTCCCTGGTGGAAGCCCACGTAAAGAATGGCTAGATATTATTGAGCCGGAACGTCCTGTAATTTTGTATTCAGCAGACGGTCACTCTGCCTGGGTGAATTCCAAATCGTTGGAGCTGGCTGGTATCGATCGCCACACACCCGACCCGTTGAACGGTCGCATTGATCGAGATCCGGACACCGCGGAACCCAGCGGCACCTTGAGAGAAAACGCTATGATGCTTGTGGGGAAATTTTTACCAGCTTACTCCAAAAAACAAATTGAAACCGGACTGATTAATGCTGCTCAAACAGCCAATCGTTTTGGTGTCACTGGTATTCTAGACGCCGGTATTGGGGAAATCGATGGGTTGTCTGCGTATCGGAATTTATCAAGGAGCAAAAAGGTGAGCCTTCGGATTTCGGCTTCACAATACGCTGAGCCCGCTGACTGGCGTAAGAGCCTAGAAAAAATGAAAACCCTTCGTTTTATCGATAAAAATTGTCGGATGAACACAGTAAAGCTTTTTGCTGACGGCGTAATCGAAGGTCGTACCGCCGCACTGCTGGAGCCTTATCTGGGAACAGAAGACCGTGGAATATTGAACTGGCATCCCGATAGTATGAATTCAGCCATTGCCGCATTTGACAAAGCCGGGTTTCAGGTGCACGTCCATGCCATCGGTGACCGCGGCATCCGCACTACACTGGACGCTTTTGAGTACGCCCAAGATATAAATGGTCCTTCCGATAAGCGTCACATGATGTCACATATTCAATTGATTCACCCCAACGATCAGCCACGGTTTAATGAATTAGGTATTACCGCCAGTTTCCAGTCTCTGTGGGCTTATCCCGATGATTATATCACACAAATGACCCTCCCCGTTTTAGGGCCCCAGCGATCCGAGTGGCTCTACCCCATTGGGAGCGTGGAAAAAACAGGCGCACACATTACCGGCGGAAGCGATTGGACCGTATCCTCTTTGAATCCGCTTGATGCAATTGAAGTAGCTGTAACACGTCGCGAGCCAGGTGAACTCAAGGGTGAAGCATTACTGCCCAGCGAAGCAGTTGGCCTGTCAACCATGCTAAAAGCGTACACTATTGACGGGGCTTACAGTCTTTTTCTGGAAGACAAAGTGGGGTCAATCCAAGTAGGAAAGCGGGCCGATATCATTTTTCTAGACCGCAACTTATTTTCAATCCCCTCCCATGAAATCCATTCAGCAAAAGTTACGCACACTTTCTTCGATGGAAAGCTTATCTATGAAAAATGAATATTATTGTTCGTCTGTAACTGTGTTTATGTGCTGTAGTTTTTGCCGACTCATATCATTGCTGTGCCAAATCACGGCAACACATGAACGCATAAACATATGAATACTTTTACAAGATGCTTTCAAAACCAACACTAAACAAAAATCCAACCCAGATAAAACGGGCACTTATTTCTGTTTTTAACAAAACAGGAGTTGTGGAATTGGCTCAAACATTAGCAAATCTCGGTGTAGAAATATTATCCACCGGCGGGACGGCAAAAGCGTTACGTAATGCAAATATTCCCGTTACAGATGTAAGCGATTATACCCAATTCCCGGAAATAATGGACGGCCGTGTGAAGACGATCAGCCCACTCATAGAAGGCGGTATACTCGGACTTCGGGATATACATTCTGATGATGCGGAAGCAAACCAGATTAAATGGATCGATCTTGTGGTGTGCAATCTTTATCCATTTTCCAAAACCATTTCCAAGGAAGAATGTGACTTGGCGCTAGCGCTGGAAAATGTGGATATCGGCGGTCCTACCATGATCCGATCCGCAGCGAAAAATGTGGGGTGGGTTTGTGTCGCAGTAAATCCTTCAAATTATTCCACAATTTCTGACGAACTTCAATCCGGTGAGATATCATTTGAAACGCGGCAAAAATTATCGGCCAAAGCTTTTGGCCATACGGCCCAATACGACACCATTATCCATAATTATTTAAAAGCGGAAAATCTATCCGATGATTTTTCCATGACATTTGAAAAACATTCCGAAATGCGTTACGGCGAAAATCCACATCAGTCGGCTGCTTCCTACAAGATCCCCGAGAATAATGAGCCCAACATTCTGAATGCAACGATTCACCAAGGCAAACAGCTCTCTTACAATAATATTATGGATGCGGATGGCGCCTTGGCCTGCGTAAAAGAATTTGATGAATGCGCTTGTGTTGTTGTGAAGCATTCCAATCCCTGCGGCGTAGCTATTGGTGATGACTTATTGGATGTATATACGCGAGCTTTTAACGCGGATTCCCTTTCCGCTTTCGGAGGGATTATTGCACTCAACCGTACCTGTACAAAAGAAGTGGCAGATGCTATCAGTAAAGTTTTTGTAGAGATTGTATTAGCGCCAAACTTTGAACAGAAAGCTTTGGATATTTTCAAAAAGAAGAAGAATCTTCGTGTGTTGGAAATTGGCGAATTTGGGAAACGATCACCTAAACTTGAAGTCAGAAACATAGATGGCGGGTTACTGATTCAAGATTCAGACCTAAACACATTAACACGCGAAAGCCTAAGTACCGTAACGAAGGCGCAACCATCAGAACAAGAATTAGATACGGCGTTATTCACCTGGAAAGTATTGCGCCACGCTAAATCCAACGGCATTCTTATTGCAAAAGAAAACACTACGGTTGGTCTTGGCGCCGGTCAGGTCAGCCGGGTGGATGCGGTCCATATGGCTCTGCAGAAAGGCGGCGAAAATGTAAAAAGCGGCGTTCTTGCTTCCGATGCCTTCTTTCCCTTTCGAGACTGTATCGATGCTATCAAAGATTCAGGTATAAAAGTGGTGATGCAGCCCGGCGGATCTATTAGAGATCAGGAAGTGATTGACGCCTGCGACGAATATGGCATTGCCATGATCTTCACCGGAATACGGTGTTTTAAACATTAATACTGTGGAACGCTTGGATCCTCCGGTTGAGACCAAGCGTCTAATGCCCTCTTCCAGGTTTGTAACATCATATCCCAGGGGTTCTAAATATTGACAGATCCGGGCGGGGCTCACGCTTTATAAAACTCTAATCGATCTGTAATAATTCCATCGACCCCGTTGTCTAACAGCCAATCTATGGCAGGCTTTGTGTTGATTGTCCAGGCGTTTATGCGCAACCCTTTCTTTTTCGCATAGACTAGGAGATCTTTTGTGATAATGTCCCCCCTAGGATGTATAAAATCCGGGCGTGCTATAAAAATAAGGGGTAAAAGTTCGCTGTTTTGAAAAATCCACCCAGTTGGAATTTTCTTATTAAACTTCTTTACTGCCCATAGCGTTAATGGGTTAAAACACGAAATAATGGTTGTATTAGTTTTTCTGGTTTTATTAATAATTTTTACAGCATTGTAAGCTGTCTTTATATCAAGCCACCCGTGTGTTTTAATTTCAACATTGATCAGAATTTCATTATCTAAAGCATTAAAAACTTCTTCAAGAGTATAAATCCGTTCGTTTGTTTTGTTACTGTTGCTTGCAGTGTTCCGCAAATGCAGGTCTTGGAAGTCCATATGATGTATATATCCAAAGCTATCTGTTTTTCTTTCCAGGTCAAAATTATGTGAACAAACGACCACGCCATCCTTTGTTGAAAGGACATCCATCTCTATGGCTGGTATTCCCGCAACCATTGCATACTTATAGGAAGAAAGAGTGTTTTCCGGATGCTGCAACAGCGCTCCGCGATGGGCAAACCAAAGGGGTTTTTGCTTATATATACTGTCTGCCCAGTATGGGCGCCATGATAAAAAATAAGTCATGACTACAGCAATTAAGGCGATAACGATATAATATAACATCACAGTGTCTAGTGGAAAGATAAACTTAAACAGGTTTCCTTGTGCCGAAAAACAACCTTGTCAGAGAATATTGATCCCGCCGCCGTTGGTTTGTACACTTAAAAAGCTGTAAAATCCTAACAAATTTTTAAAGGAAATTCATGATTTTATCAGCGGTGATTATTGCTTTATTTTTAACCATTTATCTATTTATTAAAGACGCGGGAGATAAGCAAGTAGTTAGTAGTCGTTTTGATTCGTTTTATCAGCACTTTCAGGCTGAAACAATTGTACAGCAAAACTATACTGTTAAACCAGAAACCATATGGAAAGCTCTGCTTTCTCTCCAAAATTATTCGTTGTGGTTTCCAGGTATCAATAGACTATTACCCGTTATTGACTCCCCCCGTTATGTTCATCGATTTTCATTTGATCGTTTTGTTTTTGAACCCGGTGCCTTTATAAAAATCCGCCCAAGAACCTTTTTACCTTCATTCAATGGGCGTATTTTGGAAATAGAGCCTAACAAAAAACTAGAAATGGAAATGCGGTTCAATCCTGTAAGCAAAGAAACTGTTTCTTTCCAAATCAACCTAATGCCTTCAGGTTTTTCAGAGGTTGTTTGCAAGCGTAGCAGTCATGGTTTATTTTCATTTTTAACAACGTGGGGGTTTGCTGATCGCGGGTCTGCAATTTTGCAAAACCTTGCAGATTTTCTACCAGATGATACAACTGATAATAAAAACGAAGATGAAAACGCAATTGTAGATAGTGGTCCCAAATTAAGTCGTGAAACAATTATCGCTCAAGCGGTACAGGCGGGGCTTGATGGTAATATGGATTTGATTAATGCTGTTCCTGATAAACCAACTCGGGGATTAGCTAAGGCCGCTTTATTAAAAGCCAAACGCTTGGGCAGAATGCCTGAAAACCTTGTAAAAGCATTAGACGCTGCTCCCATTCCTTCGTCGGAAGAAAACACTCCTTCTCAATCTACTGGTGGTTTACCAGCGTTTGATAACAATGAAGATCTGATTGCCTATGTTGTTAATATGGCTCTTGAAGGAGATATGGATCCTATAAATAACATTCCCGAAAAACCATTACGTGGCAAAGCAAAAGCGGCAATGATAAAGGCAAAGCGTACGGGTGAATTACCCCCAATGCCTTCCATTCCTGAACTAGCTGTTCCGACCCCCGCCTCCGATAAACAAGAAACTGAATCAGAGCTTATTGCGCGACTTGTAGACGCTGGGGTTACCGGCAGTATGGATGAAATAAATGCTCTGGAGAACAAAGTGTTGCGGGGCAAAATCAAAGCAGCCATCATCCGAGCTAAACGCACTTCAAAATAATCTTCTCGACTTAATGCCACGTTATGCAATTTTAGTTGAGGGGCATTTTAATATTTATGCCAAAACATGTAACAGTATTCTTCGATACAAACCCGAGGAAGCTGTTTGCTGTGTCGATTCAGAAAACATGGGTAAAACAACAAATGATGTTATGAAAATTGGCGGGGACACGCCCATTGTTAATAACATTAATAATGCTCTTCAATATAATCCCGATTCTTTATTAATTGGAGTTGCAACACTGGGGGGGTATTTACCTGAAAATATGCGCAAAATTGTTTTAAGCGCCATTGAAAAAGGGTTAAATATTGTGTGCGGGCTACACGAGTTTTTAAGCAATGATCTTGAGATTTCCGGGCTTGCTAAAAAGCACGGTGTTATTATTACCGACTTGCGCAAACCACCCGTTCCTCTATCTTTTACTAAAGGCTCATGGAAAAACAGAAATACACCTGTGTTGTTAACAATTGGAACCGATTGTGATTCTGGAAAAATGACTGCTGCATGGGAAATCAAAAATAAACTTCAAAAGAAGGGTATAAAACCAGCATTCGTTGGAACAGGGCAAACAGGCATCTTGCTTGGAGAAGCCGGGGTTGCTGTTGACGCAGTTATAAGTGATTTTGTGGCAGGAGCAATCGAAGCGGAAATTGACAAGGTCGCCGATTCGTGTGATATTGTCATTGTAGAAGGTCAGGGTTCATTGACTCACGCTGCATATTCTGGGGTAACATTAGGGTTGTTACACGGTTCCATGCCGGATATGCTCGTTATGTGTCATGAGCCAGCAAGAAAATTTGACACGTTTGATTATCCAATGCAGCCTATGAACAATAACCTTCAATTAAATACTGATTTGATGAAACCTTTTAAATCTACTATCTGTGTTGGCGCCTGTTTAATTACCATTTCTGAAAACGATGTATCAGCTAAAGAAACAATAATGAATTATAATCATGATTATGATTTTCCCGCGGACGATATAGTTCGGTTTGGGGGAGGGTCTATTATCAGTAACATTATAGGCTCTTTGAACTCAATATAAACTTATCTAACTACTTTATATTGTAATTGATTCATTTTATTATTTACTCTGTGTTTATAAACTAACTTTAGTTGCAGCTCTTCTTCCATCTCGTAGAACAGGGGCACGCCTTTTCCAAAAACATGAGGGTGAGGCGTTAAATAAAGGTGGGTTAAATATGGGGCAAAAAGCGTATTTGTTCTGCCGCCGCCAGCAATAAAGCATTTTTCTGAATTTAGGCGGCCTAATACCGTTTTTGGATTATCTTTTCTATGAACAATAATAATATTGCGACCAATCAGTTCATTTTGCATGCATTCATAGGTGTTGGAACCCATAATAACCGGGTAGCCCATTGTTTGTTCTTTAAACAAATGTAAATCTTGCGACCAGTCTATGGTTTCATGACTATGTCTTGCGATAAAACCGTCAGCCGTTACGGCGGCAATTAAAATAATATCCATATAAATTAGTTTAGGTATAAAATTTCCACCAGTTGTTTTAACAAATTCTGATTTACCAAATTATTTTTCTAACGGTTTACCTTCTTTATTAATTGTCCCCGCAGCAACTGTTATAAGACTGTTGGGATTTATATATTTTTGAATTGCAGCATTTACCTTATTTAAAGTGAGTTGATTAATAATGTTTGGATAGTCATCCAACATTATATCCTCATAGCCTTTTTCGGTGTTCATCAGTATTTGCCCCGCTAATCCGCCCGTGGTTGCTAAACCAACTTTATACGATCCTTTGATTGTTTCCTTTTTAGCATTTAATTCTTCTATTGTTATACCTTTAACCCAATTATTAATTTGATCCAGCGTAGCTCTTTTTCCTTCTCGCAATAGATTGGGTGCAAAGGTCCCCCAAACGCTCCAATAACCATCATTTCCATTTCCAACGCCACGAATGCTAGAATAAATGCCGTATGTTAAACCCATTTGATCGCGTACCGTTTGCATCAGCCGTGCGGCAAAATTGCCCCCTAAAATGTAGTTGCCAACCATTAGAGCATAGTAATCTTCATGTTTTCTATCAATACCAATGGGCACACCAAGAAACATGTCTACGCTTGTTTTATCTTCCATAGTTATATACTGTGTTGTAGAACTGATGTCATTTGCCGAAGATGTGCGTACCGGTATAGTTAAATCCGACTGATTCCAATCACCAAAAGCGTCCTGTAGCGCCTTCAATAAAATTGCATTATCAACATCGCCAACAGCTACAACAAGCATATTGCCCAAACCATAACTGTTTTTGTGATAGGTTTGCAGGTCCGCAACTGATGTTTTTTCCACATCCGCTATTTCATCATCAATCTCTCTGGAATAGTTTGGATGACTTTCTGGATAAATTATCCTACTAAATCTGCCGCTTGCCTGCGCACGAGTATTTTCTTTAGCTCTTTGTAAATTTCCCACCAGGCGTTTTTTCAGATTTTCTAGGTCACTTTCATTAAACGCTGGAGATCTTAACTGTTCGCCCAACAGTTCAATAACAAGGGGAATGTCTTCTTTCAAACAACGCGCATTAAACCGTACCCTGTATTTATCGCTTTCGAAGCTCAATCGTGCGCCTACCGCCTCCAGCCTTTCGCTAATTTCAAATTTGTTTTGTCTTGTGGTGCCTTCGTCAAGCATATCAGCTGTTAATTCCGCCACTGCTTTGTTCGTTGCTGGGCTGAACATATCACCGCCTAAAATGCTCCCTGTGATTGTTACAACATCTTTTATGGGTGTATTCGTCGTTTTAAGTTCCAATCCATCTACTGGAGATGATGTTACTATCTGACTAGCAATTGATGATTGTGGCTTTGTTGTTTTTCTGCGTTTTGAACTGCTTTTTACCGCGCCTGATTCAGCAAATGCTTCCTTTCTATAGTTTAAAGGTTGATGCACATTTGGCGTTCCGCCTGTGTCACCATCTCCGTTTTTGATTTCAGGAATAAAATAGCCTGTGGTGCTTAGGTTTTCTTGCAGGTATTTATTGGCTGCGTTCTTTATATCTTCCGCTGTCACTGCTGAAATTTTTGCACTATACGTTGTATAAAATTTCCAGTCACCGATGGCAATTGCTTCATTCAAAGCAGATGCTATTGAATAAGAGCCATCTCTGCTAAAGGCCATTTCCGATCGTATTTGAGCCTTTGCCCTTTTGATTTCATCGTTTTTAATACCATTTAGCTTAATATTGTCATATTCATCAAGAACGAGTTGTTCAATTTCGCCATGGTCGGTGTCGGGCGTCATAAAAACATATGTTGCAAAAAGTCCATTATCCTTAAAGGGGAAATCCCACATGAACAGGCTTGTTGCCAGGCCTTTATCAACAATTTTCCTATAAAGCCTGCTTGATTTTCCACCACCAAGTATTTTTGACAATACCTGCAGAGCATATGTATCATTATTCAGTCCGCTGGGCGATTTATGAGCAATGCCAACAATGCCCGTTTCTCCTTTGCGCTTTATAACAAATCTTCTTGGGCCTTCCTGTTTAGGTTCCGTAGTATACATTTCAGGAATGTTGTGCGGGCTTTTTTTATGTTTTCCAAAATATTTCCTGACCAGTTTTAATGCGTCTTCTTTTTCAAAATCACCTATAATAGTAACTGTGGCATTATTAGGCCAATAATACGTGTTATAAAACTCACGGAGTCGCTCGGTGGATACATTTTCAATGTCTGATCGCCAGCCTATGGTTGAATGGTGGTAAGGGTGAGCCTGATATGCTGTTGCCCAGATATTTTTATCCAAGGCGTCAAAGGGATCGTTTTCGCCCCGCTCAAACTCATTGCGCACAACTGTCATTTCCGGCTCACGATCTTCCTCGCGCAAAAATGCGTTTCTCATCCGGTCAGCTTCAATAGCAATAGCTGTTTCCAAATGTTCGCTTGGCAGGAGCTCAAAATAATTTGTTCTATCCAGCCAAGTTGTTGCATTGATACGAGCACCAACATTCTGTAATACGGTCCAAATGGCCGTGTTGCGTTTTTTGTTAAAACTTCGGGAACCTTTAAACATCAAATGTTCCAACAGGTGCGTGGAGCCTGTATATCCGATTGCTTCATTTCTAGAGCCGACATGATAGGTAACCATAAATGTTACCACGGGCGCTGAATGGTCTTCCATCAATAATACAGTTAGATCGTTGGAAGACATTTTATATTCCTCAATGCCGACTGAAGATTCTATATACTCAAATCCGTTAGCTTGGCTTTTTCCCATTACAACTCCTGTTATTATAATTAGTAAACATATTAATGAACTACTTCGTTTCATACTTCATTTCCTTTCCATTGAAAATTATCCTTTTATTCCGGACATAGTAATGCCTTCGGTAAAATATTTCTTGAAGAGAAAGAAAAGAGCCAATATAGGTACCGTCAGGAGGGTCGCACCCGCCGTTAGAATACCTGGATAACTACTATATTCGCCCCGAGTGTAAAGACCCAACAAAACACTAAGTGGCATTAGATTATAATCCTTTGTAACAATCAGATACCATAAGAATTCATCCCACATGGCCATGAACGTAAATATAGCAATAATCATGGTGACAGATTTCGATAATGGTAGTATAATCTTGAAGATAATCCTTAACTCGGAACAACCATCGATCCGGGCCGCATCAATTAGAGCTTGAGGAACAGTTTTAAAAAATTGGGTGAAGAGAAAAATTGCCCAAGCACTGATCATAAAAGGCGCCATCATTCCTTGATAGGTATTAATCCATCCTAACTCTAACATCAATAAGAATCGAGGAATCAAAAATAATACGACCGGAAACAACATTTGGAATAAAACAAAATTATTTAAAAACGTTTTCCCTGGAAAATTTAACCGCGCTAAAGCATACCCGGTGAGAGCGCCAAAAAATACAACTGAGGCAGTGGTAATTGAAGACACAAACAAACTATTGAAAATTGATTTAATAAATGTATGAGTGGAACCGGTAGACCCTAAGGAAAAAACTGTTTGATAATGTTCCAATGTGATTTGTGTCGGTATAAAGCGGTGATAAATTTCCGATGGAATTTTAAACGATGCCAAAATCATCCAGACATACGGGAAAATCATAAAGACTAAACCCAAGCTGAGCAGAGAATAAATTACGGTCAGACCCAAAATATTTGATTGTTTTCTATTTGACAACCGCACGAATCTACCCATAAGAAATGTCCCTTTCCACCATTTTTCTGATCACAAAGACAAAGGTAAAACTAATTATTGCAACCAGAATGGCAAAACTTGAACCGTAACCGGCATGCAGTGCGGTAAAGGTTTGGTGATAAATTTGCATCACAAATGTCTGTGTGCTGTCAAGCGGACCCCCGCCGGTAATCATATAAGGTTCGGTGAAAACATTGAAGGACAACATGACGGCAAAAACAAGGATAATAATAAAAGACGGATTTAGTAAGGGGATTGTGATGCGCCAGAATTGTGTCCAATTACTTGCCCCATCGATTTCAGCCGACTCATAGAGCGACTTTGGGATTGATTGCAATCCCGCTAGAAAAATCAAACCGTAATAACCCATGAATTTCCAGACAACAATCATAGCAATCGAAGCCATGGCAATCCTCGGATCGGAAAACCAGGGAATAGTTATTCCCACATGACCTAACCAGGAGTTGATCAACCCATCACCCGCGAACAACAAATTAAAAACAATGGAATAAGCAACGCCGGCAGAAACATAGGACATCAGATAGCCGGAGGCGAAAAAAGACCGTAATATTTTAATTCGGTTCAACATTAAAGCAACACTTAGTGAACAAATAATCACTAACGGGATATATACAATCATAAAAAACAGGATATTTTTAAATGATATCCAGAATAATGGATCTTGGATGACCCTAATAAAATTGTCTAAGCCGACAAACTCTTTGTCCGGCGCTATGATATTCCATTTTTTAAATGCAATAATCAAACCCCATAAAAAAGGATATACCCAAAAAACAAGTGAATAAATAACATATGGAGCGACCAACCCATAACCTACGAGTTCTGTAAATCTTCTTTTTTGAATACCGTGTATTAACCTTTTTAACATTTGCATTAAGGACCTGACTTCAATATCCTGCGGATGGTCTGATTTGCATCCCGGGATGCTGCTGAGGGTGTTTTCAATCCGAAAATAATAGGCTGCCATAATTCCCGGTTAAGAATCGTTTGGATTTCCACCGTCTGGGGCGTCAAGACTAATGGCACAGAAAAATCTAAGGTTTCTGCATATGATTTTATATCCGGATTATTATTAAAATATTCAGTGAAGATCGGATTGCTGACCAGGTCTTCACGAGCAGGGAGATAATTGGTCAATTCCAACCACAGCGAATCATGGCTATCATTAAAATACCATTTCATAAAATCCCAGGCTTGCTGTTTATTGTGAGTATTATTGAATAGAACCATTCCTTTTGACTCGGCCATAGTGTAAACCGGAGCATTTACGGGATAATAATCCGGTACTATTAGAGGAGCAATCACATATTCCAAATCAGGATACATCCTTTTGACTCTTGTGATATCTCCGGCGCCCTTTATGGAAGCAAGAAACATCTCCTTTTGAAACCCGTCTTGTATGTCAAAACGGGGGGCATAGCCTTTTTCAAATACATTAAAAAAGAATTCTGTGACAGCTATTCCGGCTTGATTATCAAAAAGCGCTTCCTTTTCCTTTACGTTTATGTAGGGTTCACCACCTGCTGCAGCCGCATATAATGTTAAATAGTCAAACCATCTTTTGTACCACTTCGAAGAGATATCGACCGTCAGACCATAAACATTTTGACTCGTACACACTTCGTCTAATAAAGTAAAAAACTCCAAATACGTTCGGGGAAGTTCCGTGATCCCCTGCTTATCAAGCATTTTTTTATTATACCACATCTGCTCCGGATTGACATAGACGGGTATCACATAGACATGGTCATTATAGAACCAGTTATTCCTAATAATATTAGCCATATTACGTTTTTCCATAACATCCCAAAAACCCGGCATGGTATCGAGCGCAACCAGGACTTTTGCATCAGCCAATTGAGCGGCAAAACCACCAAATATATTGGAACAAATATCAGGACCTGTTCGAGTGGCAATCGCCGTGAGTAGTACTTCCTCAGAGGTTGTGCCTGCCGGTATGGTCTTCCAATCGATCCGGGAATCAGGGTGACTCAAATTCCATTCCTCAACCACCTTGCTTTCAAATTTTGATAGTTCCAAACTGGGAGCGGTCCAATATGATATATTTTTAGTATCATTCTCAGCTTTTGATGAATGGCAAGACATGACCATTGTAGTTACTGTAATGAATACTGCCAGTATCGTTAAATATTTAATCATCGATTCCCCAAACGATTCGTCTACTATGGATTTTACTTTCTTCCTGAATAAATGCCAAATCATATAAAGTCAAGCGCTTCTTCTTTACTAACAGTTGCCACACCAATTACGGTATCAGCGCCACCGTAGTAAACATAATACATTCCATTTTTCTCGATGGCTCCGCAGTTGAAGACTACCGTAGGTACATCTCCTTCTAATTCCCACGGTTCTTCCGGCTCCAGGATTGGTCCTTCCTGTCGTGCAATTAACCGGGATGGTTCATTCAAATCAAACAAAGCTACTCCCAATCTGTATACACGTTTTTCATCGACTCCGTGGTAAAACAATAACCAGCCCTTTTCCGTTTTTATGGGAGGGGGACCCGCACCTATCTTTTTACAATCCCACAATCCTTCTCTCGGTCTCATAACGATTTTATGACCATACCATTCTTTAAGATTATCCGAATATCCTATCCATATATCAGGCATTGTTCTGTGAAACATGACATATTTGCCTGACACCTTTTCCGGAAAAATAACCGCATCCTTATTCTCCATATCGGGTAAAATGATGCCATGCCTTTCAAAAGACTGGAAGTCCATCGTTGAAGCTAAAGCAACGCGATTACCCTTGCCCGACCAGGCGCGGCTGGAAAGAGCAGTGTAGGTCACATAAAATGTACCATCGATTTGAGTGACTCTTGGGTCTTCACAACCAAAGCGTTCGTAATTCTCCCGGGGTTCAAAGACAGGTGTGTCATTCCGTTGAAAGTTGAGCCCATCTTTACTTACAGCATAACCCAAACTGGAAATATAAATGTCATATTCGCCTATAGCGCGATAGAGCAAATGAACCATCTTGCCATCAAACACCGCTGCACAGTTAAAGACGGCACCGCCTTCCCACTTATTCTTCTTAATCGGTTTTAAGATAGGATTCTTTGAAAAACGCTTCAGTTTCATAATTCCTTTTTCCCATTTTTGAGTAAGTCACCAATAAATTCATTCAAATCAACAGAAGCTGCACAGCAAACCTTATCCGCTCCCCCATAAAAAACGATAAGTTGGTTGTCTAATACTACCATTCCTTCCGGGAATACCACGTTTGGAACATCTCCTTCCAACTCATAATCTTCTTCCGGTTCCAGAATCGGATCTGGTGTCCGGCAAATGACTTTCCAGGGCTCTTTTAAATCCAAAAGAGCTGCTCCGGAGCGATAAATATTATTTTGATCAACACCATGGTAAATTAACAACCAGCCTGCGTCAGTTCTAACCGGTGGCGGACCGGCGCCCAACTTATCCCCTTCCCATTCTGCTTCTGCTTTCATCACCAGTTTATGCTCCATCATTTTCCCGTCCAGACTATCCATCCAGGCAAACCAGATGGCTGGTCCTTTGGAACCATAACCCTCACCCACCCAGTTAGCCGGTCGATGGATGACCGCATAACGGCCACCAATTTTTTCAGGGAAAAAGACAACATCCCGTTCATCGGCGCCAACCGGAGTGATGATATCGTAACGCTCAAACTCCGTAAAATCCTTCATCTTAGCCAAGGCCGTTCGGGGAGAAGCGCTTTGTTCCGGTTTGGGAATCCCTAATCGTCTCCGTACACCCCCGGGCGGGCTGGGCGTTGGTGTGGTTACATAAGTCAAATAAAATATATCGTCAATCATGGTTACCCGAGGATCTTCAATTGATCTTTCCCACCTCTTCCAATCCGGCTCCATAACAGGATTCTGATATCGCTTGATTAAATTAAGCTCTTTATCAAAGACAGCATATCCCAGTCGGGAGGTGTAGGGGTAATACTCGCCCACGGCCCGATAATGTAGATGGATTTTCCCATCATAGTACACCGCTGACGGATTAAAAACAGCCACAGACTCCCAATCGTCACCGCGGGGTTTAAGAATCGGATTCTCTAAAAAACGTTTCAATTTCATAATTCCTTTTTTCCTTTTAAAAGTAGATCATCAATAAATTCATCCAAAAAAAAGCTGCACCGCAAACTTTATCCGCCCCGCCCATAAAGAACAATAAGTTTGTTGTCAATTTTAACCATCCCTGCGGGGCTTAAGAATAGGATTGCCGGTATAGCGAATCAACTTCATGATGATGATTTCACCCCGCTATCTCAAAAGGATCATCTTCCGGGTCTGGACGAAGTTACCTGCCCGAAGTCTATAGAAATACATTCCTGATGCGACGTTAGCGGCATTCCATGTGATTTGATGATACCCAGCCGGTTGATCACTTTCAACCAAACGTAAAACTTCCTGTCCACGTATATTGTATATCGTTAAGAGTACTTCACTAGACGCTGGGAGCTGGTATTGTATATTAGTTATTGAATTAAAAGGATTTGGATAGTTTTGAGATAATAAGAATATTTTTGGTGCATAAGCCACATCTTCTCCACCTACAGAAGTCAATTCATCAAAGGCAAAACGGATCGAGCTGTTGCTTTCATTCAAAATAAAAGTTTCATCCAATTGTAAGGGAGACTCCAACAGCGCAAAGTCTTCATCTAACAAAAAAACTTTAGAAAGTTCCTCAAAAGTAATGGAAAAGGAACCGGAAGCGGAACCCAAAATTTGCAAGCTGTCAAGATCATCCAGGGTAGTTCCTTCCCAAAGCTCTATGGTAGACCGACGCCACCCTCCGGCATTTACTGCTCCTATGGATGAGAGACCATGGTCGGAATAATACCAAAACGGATCATTTTTAAGTTTGGCTGCAAAAGTCAATCTTATGCCATTTCCAGCCATTTGTGTATTGAATTCAAGATAAAGGTAATTCCGGGCATCGCTTACGGCCGGACTAATAGGGTCAGCTGGGCTTTCATATTTACCCTCTGCGATCATTTCCAAAGCCATGATTTCATAAGTCCATGGATCATCATCCATAAGGATTTCCCGTGAGTGTATTTCTTGTTTGCTCTTTTCGGGGGAAAGAAAAAATTTATAATCCGATTCCCCTTCATCGTTGACCATATTATTCATGGTGACCGTTTTCAAAACCGGGTGATCATTAATCCTATTACCTTGAAAATACGAAGTAGAATGCCCCGGACCCTGAAAATATTCCTCAAGAACGTTTCCTCCGTGATCGATTTTCACTTTATAAATCCATTCAATATCTGTTGTGCGACCCCAACGGGACATCAAACTGATGCTATTAGTACCTCCATCTTCGTTGCTCCAAATCATGCTGTATTCGATCCACTTATCTGATTCAACAGTGTCGACTTCATGCCACATCAATAAAGGTACATCGGTATGCACACTCTCATCTTCGCTTACAAGATCTCTACCGTATAAAACAGGCGAGAATCGAAAGACATCATAGTCTCGGCTTTTGAGAGCAATGGGAACAAGAGATAACTCATCCAGAAAAACAAATTGAGCGCCGGGAGGTGATTTGTCTCCATTGAAATAAACCTCTATAGTATGGCTTCCACTATCTATTATCCCTAATGATACCTTATAAACAAAAAGCTCATCACCTTTAAATAGAACGATGTCCTGATTTTGAAAACTATACGTACTATCGATATAGATCGTCAGTACGGCGCTTTCTGATTCGGGGATAGCCCAGTTGGTCTCAGAGGACACCCGTAGATGGAGAAGGAATTCTCTGGAATTCTGCACGTTGAAGGAGATAGGCATCAAAAATTCGTTTCTGACCAATTCAACGTTCAGGTCAATTGGAGTCCAGCCGGTCAATTCTACCTCTAATATTGTATCAGATGGAGTATTTACAAAAATACTCATAGTTCCATCAGCTGCACCTTGCTCTTGTGGAGAAAAAATAACAACTACAATTTGACTATCGTTTGGATCTATGGAAAACGAGGTATCTGAAACCTGGAAATAAGAGTGAGAAAAATTGATATCACCTACAACAATAGCTGTATCTCCCTGGTTTTTTATTACAAGGGATTGTGATACAGATTGCCCAAAAATTACCTCATCGAAATTCAAGAATTCGGGAAATAAAAAAACCTGGGCGAAAGCAGTTTGGTTCACTGTCAGCACCATTGCTAATCTTGGTAACAGGGTTTTGCTTATTATTATTCTTTTCATTTCACTAGATTATTTCATGAGTGCATGAATTAATCACCATAAGGGCTAACATACTCCCGACTTGTCGGGATAACTCGCACGTATAGAAGAATCCGAACATTGCGTGACTAATATGAACAATCATAATTATTTTAATGCACGGGATATTTTATATCAGTGGACGGATTAAACCTTAAAATTCCAATGATAAGGAAAACCTCTGAGCATTGATCAACCGTCCAAATTCTTGATAGCTGTAGTCAATGATCAACTTTGCCGAGCGGCTAATTCTGTGTTTTAATCCGGCCCCAAAGGTTAAGCCCTCTTCACTATCGAGCATAAAAAGATTTTTATAGCCTGTTCGTAAAAATAACCGATTATTTATGGCATATTCCATTCCCAGATTCACATACTCCGTATTATCATTGGGATGAGCAGCATCCACCGCCAAAGTCAAATGACTCGATCCGGATTTTAATACATCCAGCGCTAACCCCACCCGGAATATAAGCGGCAGTGGAAATTTATCTGTTAATAAATTGGCCGGGATGCGGTCATTACTGCCTTCTTGAGACGGAGCTAAATCATAATTGACAAAGGTACCCTTACCCAACATCTGCATCTTACCACCGAAGTTGGAAATGCTCATTCCGATTTTCAACCCGGAAAATTGGGTGATGAATAATGTTCCGATATCGATCGCAAAACCAGTGGCACTCATGTTCCAGATATTCTGTCTAATATATTTTGCATTAAAGCCAATTGAAAATCTATGGGTAAGATTTCGAGCAAAAGCGACCCCAAACGCTAAGTCACTCACACTAAATCTTTCGCCGGTACCTTCCGGTTCGTCAACCGTTCTAACCTTCATTTCGTTTGTACCGAGAGACGTAATACTAAAGCCTATGGTACCCAGACGGTCTATTAAAAAAATACCTCCCACATAATTATAATTGATATCGGCAATCCAGGTCGTGTGAATTAATACCAGTTCATTTTGTTTCAGGCGGGATATGCCTGCCGCATTCCAGTACAAAGCCGTAGCATCATCGGCAACAGCTACAAAGGCGCTCCCCATCCCTACCGCCCTGGACCCAGCTTCAATTTCTAAAAATGGCGCCGCGGTGGTACTGACCTTTGAAACATTAATAGCGAACTGACTAAAGGCAGGATTTGATAGAGTTATTATCAATAAAATATAGTTTAACCATTTGAGCCCGGAAAGATTACCACTTTTTTCAGGGAACCAATATGGGTGTGTTTGATGAAAATTTTGTTCGATCATTTAACCACCGCAAACTTTCCAATGGTTTCTCCCAACCCCGGGGCGTCAATATGAAAAATATAAAGCCCGTAAGCAATATCCCTGCCCTCCTTGGTCCTTAAATCCCAGAACTCACTACCATCACTCATATCTTTGCTGTGATAAATAGTATCCACTAAATATCCACGTACGGTATAAATACGTATAGTGCATTCTTTTGGCAGATGAATAAATTCCACCATTCTTGCTCCGCGACCCGTTGAAAAAAGGCTTTTCGGCTCCCATGTAGCAGAAACCATATAGGGATTAGGAACGACCGCAATCTGATCTAATCCGGATTTCGCTTGTTGTTTATCAATGGTGGCGGCTTGAGTAGTAAATTCGAAAATATCACCCATGATTGGATCAAGACTATCCCCATATTCTCCACGGAAAGGTTTAAAAGTATTAATCAGAAATATATCACCATCAGTAGGAAGAATTGGGTCCATTGAATCTGGGGGAGATAACAATAATCTCCAGGTTTTCACTTCGTTTCCATCTACCGTCTCCCACATATATAGGTATTCTTGGGGATCTTCGTCTGGAATTCCATTATCATTAAAATCCTTTAAAAAGAATTTGCTCCATTTTTCTTCCGTCACGTTCCACACCTTAAATTTGGCAGGTTTGTTATTACTTGAGGTATCGGCCCAATCATTAAAAAAATGGATTTCATAATCTACCGGATATAGTATACTTTGCGATGTTAAACTAATTCTGTACTTTAAGTTACTTTGGCTTGTTTCCGTCCATCCTGATTCCAATGTATCTAAGGCAATTAAATCACTCTCTACCAATATCCTCATGCCATCAAAAAGATCACCTTCTTGAGGGATATGCTCATAACGATTCAACAAAGGATCAATTAAAATGGAGTCAATAAATACATAAGGACTATTAGCGATCAACTTTAAAGGTGGATCCTCATGCATATCAAAAACAGAATAGGAGGTTGTTTGAAAAGGACCCTCATGATAAAACCTTACCTGGTAGGTACGATTTTCTTTCACGTAGGCCGGATCAATAATTTCAACCACGACTGAACCTGTTCCCGGCCCTTCAATATGATCAATTTCTGTCAATTGCGGTGGCTGGTAACCGGCCGCCGGGGCATTGGGGGTTACCACGACCGCATTTATATCTGTGCCGATTACGTAGCCCTGATCATCAATATTGATAATTGCGGAACTTTCGGTTGGCGGTAATCCTTCTTCACCGATACTAATAGGAGGAAGCCCCCGGTCGTAAGAAACCACAGCATAATAGTAGGTCTGACCGTTCTGAACTGTGGAATCTGTCCAGGTATGCACAAGACCTGTATCGTCACCCATATCGAACTGAACACCGTTAACATCAGCTGGATGAGTCCCTTTAACCCACCAGAGGGTATCCAGATCAAAATTAATTAAATCGCATTGGAAAATGGCTTTACGATAGGTTTTAATACCATAAGCATCGGTTATTATTTTAGGTTCAAGTAATGCCGGATCCGTACTGCGGTAGATTTTATACCCTTCGAAATCATGGGTACCCAGAAATCGATCAAAACTTTGTTCAGCTCTTCTATCCCAGTAAAGCGTCACCCGCTGGTTGCCGGGAACGGCTGTCACTTTTGGTTTGTCAGGCGGTCTGGAAAAATTATATCCGGCGTTATAGATTCCCTGGACGATTTTCTTATTTCTCATAAGATCATCACGATCTTCACCAAAAAGCAGCGCCATTGAAAATCGTTCTGTCTGACCGGCTTTCAAAAGAAATGGACCTGAAGAATACAATGCTCCTAAATTCACCTGCCCCTCCTGCGGATCAAACTCACCGAAAGCCATAATATTCCAGATTTCTTCATCCCTCTCAAGTTCATAGTCATGAAGATTAAATATGTTAATACTAGATAAACCGATTTGATCGGACTCATCTTTATCGGTTTGATTATAATCCGGTTCGCCATCGGTGGGCCAACCATCGCCTTCTCCAAAATCGGGTCCGGTATATTGTTCATCGGTGGGTCCTACGCCATCGGCGCCAAGATCATCATTTAATGATTCACCTTTATCCCAAATACCATTTCCATTCAAATCGGTAAAACTATCCCAATCCCCGTCCTCATCACCTTCCCAATGCCATTTAAAGTCACCATTGTTATAAATGCCTACTGATCCAAAAACATATGCACCTCGCGGGCTGCTTCTACTTTCATCGATAAGACCATCATCATCATTATCTATACCATCTCCTGGTTTCTCATCGATAAGATTACCAAAATCATCATAAATATAAATATTGCCTTTTCCCGGGCTCTCGAGAAAGGCATAGCCAGCTACACCAACGGGCTCCCAGCCGGTATCACCTATCCCATTGCCATCCCAGGCAAATGTGATGTCTAATAGGGGATCGAATTCACCCCAATCATCTTGGGAATCTCCGGGCCCACCAATACCGAAATCAAGATACATTCCGAACAGAGTGCTGTCGTAATCAGTTGTCCCGATATTTTTAATGTCATAGTGCCAAAAGATTACGTCCTCCGCCATAACATGCGACCACTGAAATCCCCGCACTCCAATTCTCAGACCCAACCCACCTCGGGTTGAGTCTGTGGAATCCGGATAGAAATCAAATTCTTTATCCACCGCATCGTCTATGACAAAGTATGTTTCCAAATCAGCGTTGGTAATTCCCATACCAAAATATCCGTTCCAATGCGAATCCAAGGTTTCTTTATCGTACCATTCTGGTTGGTCCGGCCAGCGCTGGGGCCACGTGCCGGGATCATTGCTCATCGCGGGTGAGTCCTGATTTAGATTTACGTATCCCGGAAGGGGCTGCCAGCCCCACACTATCCCGGTTTCGGGATCCTGATCAACATTTTCCCTGTAGTTAGCTTCCAACGGGTGAATTCTATTACCATGAATATCCACAACCGAAACAGCTACCCATGGTGCAACTGCATCAATATATGACTGCCCGCTCCCCTTGGGCCATTCGCAAGATGGCTGTTCCGGCCAAAAAGCAACTTCACCATGATTGAAGAAAATGGTCCGCACCAGATTTCCATCCATGATACCTCGTTTTTTCCAGATCGGATCACCATATGGCTCCTGAGGAAAAACGATACTGCTCATGATAATCACAAATAATATTGTTGAGAACATTCTATTTAGTTCAGTCTTTATTCCTAAAATTAATCTATCTAAAAATATCATTTTCATTTACGTAAACGTTTTACAGCGTCATATGTATGTAATATTTCTAATGATAAGGCCCTGAATGCCTTGCTAAATTTTTACTCATCAAAATCCAATCGAAACCCCAAATATTACTCTCCTTGGCTCGGAGTAGTAATCAGGTCTGGTCAGGAATTCATCCAAAGTATTTACACCTCTCACACCGACCGGAGGATCAATATTATAACCAGCTCTTCCGGTGTCAGAATAAACAATCTTTTCATTTTTCCTATCGAAAATATTATATGCTTTCACATAGACAGAGTACACTGCGCCCATAATTATATACTCCTTTTGTGCTTTCATATCGAATGAATACTGGGGTGGTTTTCTTTCACTATTTTCAAAGGTTGCTCCTACATTTTCAATTTTAGGTGTATATGGAAGCCCGCTTCCCAGCCTTCCAATAAGACTCAAACCCCAATTCCCTGCTTGACTCATAGTTATATTAAAATTGAGAGTATGCGTCTGATCCCAGTCCAAGGGGACGATTTGAATCTCACTCTCTTTATTACTCTTAGCATCTTTAAAGACTTGCTTTGGATCAGAGGCATTACCCTCAGCGACTTGATACGTATAATCAACGGAAGCATAAATAGAATTTGACCTTCTTTTCTCAAGAGCTAAGGTGATACCCTTTACATTCCCATAATCACGATTTATATAACGGGCATACAAATCCTGAGTGTAAGTATTAATAATTTCCATGCCTAAAAGATGTCTGGTATCTTTGTAAAAACCGGTTATATCAATGCCAATATTTTCCGAAAGTTGTTGCTGTAAACCAATTTCATAAATAACCGTACGTTGTGGTTTCAGTTCCGCATTGCCCATCGTGGAAGATAATCCAGGAAAAACCTCAAATTCCGAATTGTCAAATAACTGCTCAAAGGTGGGTATTTGGGAAAAATGGCCATAAGAAAAATGGATAGCGCCCCGATCTGAAATGGGATAAGAAATTCCAATCCGAGGACTCAAGTTATGCACAGGTTTTGCATTTCGATAATTATTTTCCCATTTGTTTCCCCGGACATTAACAGTGTCGAGAATTTCACCCATTTCTATTCCATATTCATGTTCCCTCCAAATCCTGATACTTCCATCTTGGGGTGAAAGTACCATAAAATATTTTGCATTGTCGGCATCTCGAAGATCAATAGGAACTTTCGCATTTGCGTTAAAATAATCATATCGCAGGCCAATATTGACAATCATTTCTTCAAATTCCATTTTATCTTGAAGATATGCCGCTGCTTCAATTGGATAGTGACGGTAACGATTATTTGCAATGGATGCAGAACCGGCAGGAATAGGTTCAAAAGGTTTAATAACGATTCCTCCATCATTTCTATTAGGAATTATCTCGAATTCGTGGAAATACAAATTGTGCCGCCTGAACCCCAACCCGATTTTCGCTTGATGTGAATGATTAATTTGACTGGTTAAATCCGCCTTTCCTCCAAATGAACGAGTATTCCGATAATACTGCCACATTTCAGTCCCACCTGTCTTAAATGCTTTTTGCGAAGCGTCATTTAAACGTTTCGGGTCAACATATCGAGAATCGAGAGGATCCTGATATACATACCTTTTATAATCAAAAAATGTATCGGAAAGCTTAAGAGTATAAAAGGACTTGGAACTCAAAGTGTGATTCCAAATCAACGACTGGGCATATCCATTTTTGAACTGTTGATAATCTCCATCCGGATTTAACTTGAATGAATGGGAATATTCGCGAAAATTAATCTTATTCCAGAATAAACCGTAAGAAACTTTAATGGTCGGGGAGAGCCGGTAAGTCAGTTTCCCTTCAGCGCTAATTTTAACAAGTGGATTCATGGAAACAAAGGCGCCATCACCAGACTCTTCCACATAGACATTCGGTTCTCCGGGAGTCGCACTGCCATCACCCTCACCGGTATCTCCAGTATTTGCGATGGCGTCTGCACCCACATCATCTTTTTTCACATTCCAATTCGCAAAATTGGAGGAGTCGGCAGGTATAAATCTTCTTTTCCCATAAAGCCAACCCTGGGTATTATAATACCTCCCTGTAAGAAAAAATGATAGTTTATTACCAAACAACGGGACTGGGCCATCCATACTTATTTGTACATTTGATACATTATTTACATTATCAATATTCACAAATAAATTATTATTGCGGCTAAGATAGTCCCCGGAATAAAAAGAGATATTCCCCCGTAGTCTATCACCCCCCTCCTTGGTTACGATATCAATAATTCCGGACATTGCCTGACCATACTCTGCATTGAACGTTCCGCTAATCACTTGTAGCTCCTGAATGGAATTATTTTCAATTTCAATGGCAAGCTCGCCGGAAAAAGGATCTGTTACCGAAATGCCATCAACCAAATAAGAGATTTCACTGGATCGCCCCCCCCGGATATGAATCTCACCTCCACTGCCAACAATAATTCCAGCCTGAAGCGCCAAAATATCCTCAAACTCCTCAACGGGCATTTCTGCTATTTCATCACTGCCTACAATGGAAAGTGTGGATGTAAGATCTTTTCGAATAATTTTTCGTTCTGCGGTAATTGTTACCTCCTCAAAATCCAATACAGAAGGCTGTAACTGAAAATGAAGAGTGGTGGTAACGTCGATTGATATTTTAATACCTACCGTTCGGGCGGAAGTGTATCCGATCATCATAGACTTTACCTCATAAACACCAGGTGGAATGTTTAGAATAATATATCGTCCTTCGATATCGGTTGCAGCTCCAATGGAGGTTCCTTCAATAATTATATTTGCCCCGATCAAAGGTTCTTCTGTAGAGGCATCCCGAACTATGCCAGTGATTTTCCCGGTAGTTCCAGCTAGAAGAGAAGATCCGGAAATACAAAACCATATTAGGAATGCATACATTAGAACGGAAGTATGATTATGTATATGTAATACTTTTATTAACCGATAATGAGAAGAAGAAGAATACATATCTTTAATGAACATCTTTATTTCTTTCAACAATCCACTAAACTCAACCCTACACACAAAGGAACTTGGTGGGGGTTTGTATTTAGAATTGCTCTAAAGATTCAGCTAGTTACGGTTCAAGTTTTGCAATTTATTACAATCATTTGTTTAAGTTCCGCCACCGATTGCGTAAAATTTATATTCATAGGGATTAAAATACCAAGCACTTTGATTTTGCAAAGTATAATAATCAAATTCTTTTGAAATTTGTTCAAGCATATTGGTCGTCCTTAAACGGTGTCGCCAATATGGGAATGAAATTTCACGTTACTAAGATGATCATGTTGAAATAGAAACCTTCGCATTGCCTCATAAATAATGTAACCGTAGAAAGAGTACATGAATATGAGCAAACAATCGATAAAGGATTACTATAAAACCGTTGTAAGGCGGTATAGAAATTCTGATAAAAAGACAAAATCTCAAGTATTAGATGAGTTTTGTGAAGTCTGTGGATATAATCGCAAATATGCGATTCGTAAATTAAACACAAGAAAAAGAAACCATAAGCGATATGAAATACGGAGCCATAGCCGGCGGGGAAAAAACAACCGTCCGTATTTAGTTTGTGGGAGGAACAATTATTGTTGAATTATTCAGATTCATTATTTCGGAAATCAATGAGTGGTGGCACCGCCAATTGGAGTGAGCTATTATCATTCCAAAATGTCAACATCTGAATACCGGTATAATTAACCGAATTTAACAATTGATTGTTAACACGAATTTCAGCATCCTTCCGTAAACTATTTAGCCATGCCGTTAATACCTTCCGACGATTGTCCGGGTCTACATTTGCTATAAAGGTTGAAACACCCTTTCTGTATAACAAATACCTTTTCCATAAACCATAATCTTTTTGGGCAGCAAGACTTTTATTCAAGTCTAATTCCAAGGCCTTTCTGTACAGATATTCGTCCCGCACGGCATTTTTCAATAACCGTACGATGTTTTTAATTAAACTTTGTTCATTACTTTCTTGATGAGGAAAATTATATTGGTGTAGAATCTTTATTGTTTCTCGTATTGACCATGTAAAATCAGGCGTAACAATAACAGGCAGATCCAAACGATCTATCTCTGTATTTAGGCTTAAACTGGTATCTTGAGAAAAGGAAATGAGTAATTCATTTATTGTAGTCCCTTTCACATCGGGTTGAAGAACACGGATCAGTTCACTGACACCTTCCGCTTTTGTTGTGACTTGTTTTCCAGCCATTAAATTTTTAACATATTCATTTGCACGAATTGTTTCCATCCGGGCTTTTAAAACAGTTAAGACCTCCTGCTGCTTTAAAGGAATTTGATCCTGCGTTAAAAATTTATCCTGAACTCGGTTTTTTACGAATAAAAGTCCATGCCCTTGCGGTAATTTGATAATATCCGAATATTCCCCTGGTTCAATTGAATAGGCCGCCTTATCTATTAATACAGGAACAGCACCATCTCCCCAATGAAAGGAAGCGCTGTCGATTCTCACCTGGGAATCATTGCCCCACTTTTGCAGTATTTTCGAAAAGGAATAGTTACTGTTGATTAACTCCTTCCATTCATCAACGATGGTCTGGTTTTCAGTATATAACCCTACCACATCATTACGAAACAATGATTGAATAAACGCCTCATGCAGTTCTACAGAGTCGGGCTTAATTAATTCTCGTACTTCATGATAAAATAACTCACGAATTAATGCACGTTTATTAATTAACTCTAGTGTTTCAATAAAGCCCGGATTTTCATCAATTTTGTTTTGTTGGGCCCAATGACTAACTAAGTGCTCATCAATCCAAATATCTAATGCTTTCTGTTTGCGATTCGTTTTATTCGCACCCTGTAAAGGTGTCAATTCTAAACGCTTAACAAAGTCGTCCAATACAATATATTGATCATTTACTGTTGCAATAATTTTATCATCTGCTATGTTGTTTTCTTTACTACAACCACAAAAATAAGACAATAACAGAAGACCCAAAGAAAAGAACATGAATCCAATTATTGTATGATTTTGCCTACCCATATTTTTGTGGAAAAATTATAGTCATATTCAAAATAATCACCTTCCAACGCTAAACATATTATGATACTATATTTGAAAAAAAGTATACAATGGAGAATCTCGCAGTAATATGGATATCAGTTTTTCAGGAATCGTGATGATTATGAAATCAATTGATCGAATGGTTTTGTGTATTCAAATCCAGTATATGGATCATTTGCCAAGTGGCGTATAGCCCATATATAATATAGATAATAACCGGGAGCCGAAACTTGGCTATGGTCCAATGAATTTGTAATCATTAATAAATCTTGATGTTTTAGCTTATAGACCTTATCCCCTAATTCACCATGGCCGTATCCTTCATTGGGAGAAAACTCATAGTAGTAGATTTCAGGGTGTTTATGATGGTGGGGTGGATAACTACTCCATTTACCCGGAAAATTCAAGACTTCTCCCAGTACTAATTTAGCCGCTTTCGGGGCGCTTGTACGATCAAAGGCAAGTCGAACCAATCGGTAACATGTACCACCCAATTGATCTTTTCCCCGATGTTCTACGTCAATATCATTAGGAATAAATACCCGACCGGGGAATGAATCGGAATTCTTTGTTTGAACAATCGCAACGCGGCATTGACTATGAGCATTTATCTGAACAATGTCATCTTTTGGGAGATGAATGACACAGGGGTTTTCATCAATCCAGTTTGAACGTTGTACTGAAATAGTTTGATCTTGGTATATAAATTCTCCTTTCCCTTCAATCAATAATATAGCTGTTTCATATTCTCCCGTATGGATATAACTCTGATCGTTTTCAGCTATGATTACAATTGAAAATTTGATGCCGGTAGTCTGTTCAACCTCCGGGTATTCATGAATTCCGGCTGTAAATTGAAAATCTCTAAACGAAGAAATTAATTTCATATTCATTGTATCCTATTTAATAATAGCTCTGTTTGAACTATTCTTATTTCACCATTTGCTTCCGAACAATGGCAACAAATTCATCATAACCCAGTAAAAATCCATTCAATGTATTTACCGAGGAGTCGAAACTTACAAATTCCTCAACCGTCATGCCCGTTTCTTCGTATGCTCTCCTAAAATCATCAAAGTTATCTTCCAACTGTGATAGTATTTCCAATGGTACTTCCTGATCCATGCGCGGAATAACTTTGATCGATGAAGCGTTAAATTGATTCCACCAATAATAGGGAATACTGATGATTACATCACCCCCGATAAACTCCGACCAATGCATGTGACATCTAAACGCTGCGGACAGTAATTTGCCGCGATAGCCGCGTTCTTTAAAGATACGATATGCTTTCTTAAAGATTGCAACCCCGGCCCAATTAACAACACCAGGATCTACCATTATTTTTTGATTAGCCATTACTCGTCGGAGATGATCGTCAATACGCCCAACCATAATTGTAATATAAGGTGTTACTGAATCAGTGTTAATGCCGTTTTTTTCTGCCGTAAGTAAACCGCGTTCAACTGCATCTGCTGCCGCAATCGCTTGGGGAACAGAAAAACTTACCGTTGCATTAATAGATATTCCTTTTGCGGTCAAGGATTCAATTGCCTTAATACCTGCGGCAACAGCAGGACATTTAATAGCTATATTTGGAGAGATGCTCACTAATTGATCAGCTTGGGTTACCATAAGATCTGCATTACGGTAGTATTTAGGATTGACTTGTAAAGATAATTTCCCTTTTTTCCCATCAGTGTTTTCATATATGGGTTGCAAAATTTTTGCTGCTCTTTTCCCAACATGATCACTAAGCATCCAGGCAATTTCATCCTCCGTACTTAAAGGGTTTTCATTAATTAAACGATCAATCACCGGTAACCAAACATCCGGATGCGCCGCCACAGATGCCTTGGTAATAACCGGATTGGAAGTGGCGCCGACTGCCCCTTCATCCACCGCATGTTGTAATTCTGAATGGTCATTAGAATCGTTCCACCAATCGGTGCCAAATTCACTCGTTAGTTGCATCTTTGTTTTATTCATATTCTACCTTGTAATTAATTGTTTGCAATTATTGTTTAAATAATCCCGAGCTGTTTGGGCATACTCGAAAGGATTTGCCCATGCGGGGTCTTGCTCTGCTTCAACGATCATCCAACCTTCGTAAGCCGATGATGCTAAAATTTCAAAAATCGGTTTAAAATCGATCATCCCATCACCCGGAACGGTAAAGACATGACTTAAAATTGCTTCCAGAAAAGAACAGTCTTTAGCCCATACTTTTTTCAATACCGACCCCCTTAAATCTTTCAAATGAACATGAACTATTCGGTCAATATATTTTTCGAACACAAGTAAAGGGTCGATGCCGGCAAAGGTTAAATGGCCCGTATCAGCACAAAGAAAAACAGCATTGGGATCCGTGTTTTCCATCAATCGATCAATCTCATCCAGCGATTGAATTCCCGTACCCATATGGTGATGAACTGCAGCTTTCATACCGAATTGATTACACAGTTCGCCTGCTTTATTTAATCCATGAATAAGTCGATCCCATTCTTGAGAACTGAAAATGGGCTTTTGGGACAGGGGTATATCCTTTTTACTATG
>OFJL01000008.1_pt1 | contig 91292 bp, 90 predicted proteins | sample 1540281 | NCBI WGS metagenome assembly OFJL01 (sample SAMEA104347343, study PRJEB22522) | marine metagenome | biome: marine biome; feature: marine water body; material: seawater | collected 2015-08-27T00:00:00Z | depth 2901 m | reverse complement strand
GTCAATGAACCCCGCTTATCTTGACCTTGACCCTCATGGGACAGAAAAAGAAAAGCATCGTGGAACCCTTCGAAGAATGGGTTTGACTCTCGTGGGTCTGAACATTTGTTGCCCGGCGCAAAAAGTAAGGAAATCACGAACGCGGAATGCAGGGCCTCAGGGCACTGACCGTAACGGTGTGACGGGTTTGATTGAAGTAGGATATCCCGATGGGCGATTATGGCGCGCAAGATTTACCGCGAAGAGGAATTGAATGAAGAATGGAAGGAGGCCCGTGAGAAAGCAATAGAGCGGGGAATGGTGCTAGGGCATTCCAAGGGCAGCCAGAGAAATGACAGGATGCTAACTCTGTACGTTGCATGCGAATTCCAGGACCTCGGAGTTCTCAGGCCAGAGGATATCGACCAGGAACTCTTCCTAGAGTGGAAGGATTATGTCATGTCGGACCTCAACCGGAGTGGGAAGGGAATAACTGAGAACGGATTCAAGAAGAGGAAGGAGGCCTACCTATTGATCATGCGAGCCAATAAACTGCAAGATCAAATAGAGATTGGAGAAATGCACAAGCAAAGGATTAGCCCGTCAGAATTCTCGTTCTGGGATGATGAAACGCTCGAACAGATGACAGTGAGGGCGATGGAGATCTTCGACAATGAGCCGAAGAAGCGTGCCGCCGCCATTGCCCACATGATACACAGCGACTGCCCACCTCGTCGTGAGGACACGGCTAGGATGCGATGGTCCTACTTTGACTTCAAGGATGGCAAGCTATTGTTTCCCGCCCGGAAGAATGGCGAACGCCCCGGCAACTTCATCGATGAGCGATTTATTCCGTATTTCCGCAGATGGAAGGAGGAGACTTCGCGGTACCCTGACGGTGACGACCTCGTCTTCCCGAGCAGCATGGCTCAGAGAAGCGGGACGAAGGCATCGGGTTCCAAGCGGGTCACGGGGAAGACGGTAGCGAAATGGCTCGCCTACGTCAGGGACACCACAACGCTCGCCAACGGGGAGCGGCCGCTGGAGCTTTCCAGTCAGAAGTACCGACACTCGTTCTGCATGAAGGCATTCGCTCAGGGTTGCACCCCGAGGTTCGTGAGCAAGGTGCTCGGCGACTCCTACTCCACCATCGAGAGGTACTACTCAAGGTACATGCTCGATGAGCAGCATCGCAAGGAAAGCGAACGGATGCGTCGCAAATCATCCCGCATCACCTCAGAGGAGACGACGCAACCCGATTGGCTCTCTCGCCACAACCGACCGCTGCCTTCCGCATTGTCCATGGCCCTTGCAGAGGGGTTCGGACTCTACGAAGAGGGTGGTGGACGCTGGGGGATTTGAACCCCCGGCCCCTTGGTTGCAAACCAAGTGCTCTTCCAAGCTGAGCTAAGCGCCCGTCGAACCCGCCGACCGAGCCGGGGTTCTTGAGTTGAACCGTTCAGGGAATGCACTCATTCCTCTTCTTCGGACTAGCGAAGAAGCTTGAGCAATATGAATGAAGCCCCGAACAACGAGAGTACGATGAGTGAGCGGAGATAGGCGGCACGGTGCTCCTCCGGAACAGGTTGGTCTGAGGGCTCGGTCACCGGATCATGCTCATCGGGCGCATAATTGGCGTAGAATGGATGCTCGGCGAGTACACCATCGTATTCAATCTGGACCAACATCGTCAGGTTGCTTGGCAGCAGGCCTGTCTCAGGCGACAGATGAACCAAGGCAGCAGCCTGACAATCCTCATCCAATTTGTGGCCGGTCTCGTTCGTCTCGCAGGCAGTGTCCATCCAACCTGTATCGATATCATCGGCCCCTTCGAATGTGCCGTCGCCATCAGCGTCGATCAATACGCGATGGCGAGCACCGTCTCTCGAATCGTGGTTGCGGAAGAACAGATAGTCACCCTCGAGAAGAATCCCCTCACCAACACCCGATGGTACGGGTCCTTCATCGAGAAGAATCACTGTGAACTCCTTCTGCGTGTGGGCGCTGACCGCAGGCAGCAGCAGAAGGACGGTGACTACCATCAACATCAGGCGAGTCGTGCGGGCCATGTTTCCCACCGCCGTGATGCAAAGACTTCAACATGACTCGGAGGGTGGGCGAGAATGATGGATGCTCAGAGGGTGGTGCTCGCCGTTGGCCTAGCAGCCACCTTACTCATCGCCGGCGCGGCTTCGATTCTGTTGATGAAAGACACTTCTAACAACCCCGAAAGCCGATATGGGATGATCGACCCATTGCTCGATTCCGAGGAGCACGACCATCGCAACGCAAGCCAGCACGCGCTCTACACTGACAATATCCAACCGGTCTCATTCAACCAATTGACCGCACCCGGCAACGCCGAGATCCAAATCGCTGACTCGCCAGACGGTCGAACCTATGCCTACATCGCCGGTTGGTCAGAGATGCACATCGTCGACGTCACCAATCCCTTGAACACAACCGTCACCGGTGTCTATTACGACCCTAACACACAGGTTCTCGACGTCAAATATCTCGAGTACAACAGTCGCGAATACGTCATCATCCAGAACCAGATCGTCGACCCCGGCGCAGCCGACCCCAATGTCGGCGAATGGGGAGATCCAGCTCAAGTCTCTGTCACACTCGTGGACGTGACCGACAAGACCGACCCGAGCTGGGTCGACTCTTGGTACGACGCCGACCACCCGAGTGGCCCGCACAACCTCTACACCCACATGATAGACAATGAGTGGTACATCTTCGTCGCCAATCCAGAATACGAGACCTGCGACGTCGGTCAAGGTGATGCCTGTGGAGGCATCACCATCGCCCACCTCAACTTCGCAGCCTACGGAGACCTGCCGCGAATCGTCAAGGTAGGAGAGGCGGAGGTCAGTTGGGAATCGACCAGGGGTGGCTGGATCTACATCCACGACATGACCGTCCAATCATGGCCCGGCGAAGACCACGCAGACCCGCGCCACGACCGAACCTACATCTACGGCGCATATTGGGAGGCCGGCCTGAGAATATTCGATACCAGCGATGTGCCACACCCCGGTAAGGATCTGGCAGAATACATCTGGTATGGCTCACTCTGCCGCCTCTCCGGGGGAACTCAAGCAGGGTGCACTTGGCGTGCCCCAGAAGTGGGGCAATGGATGGACTTCGCCGACCTCGACGGCGACGGCGAGCCCGACTCTGGAACCACTGGCAACGAAAATGGCGGGCGCGCCTCATACATCCATTATGCAGAGCCGGTCGACAAAATGGTCGACGCGAGCCACCTCGGCTACCCAGTGGGCAAGAGACACCTGACATTCATCGCCACCGAAGTGCTCGAAACCACGATCGGAACTGGAATGGGATACCTCCTCGACACGACCGATTACGAAGTCAACAACGGCAAGTTGACTTTCCTGCCAAAACTCATCCACGGGTGGGAGATTCCCTTCGCTGAAGACCACCTGATTCCCGGCGGGGAGGAATGGCTTCTGTTCAGCCCCCACAACGCCGATACAGAAATCTTCCAAACCGGCTTACCCGGCTTTCCGGACACCAGCAACGGCGGCGCTTGGGATGGTCGAATCTACCTCTCGAGTTACCACGCAGGGCTTTGGGTCGTCGATATCGAGACACTTTTCCTGCTTGGACTCAATCCCGAAATGAACCGAACCGAGGGCCACATGCTGGCCACAATCGGCTACAATCTGCCTCACGGGCGTGACGGAGAACCACTCGATAGTGCCTACTACGACTTCGGCTGGACCCCCTTCATCTGGGCTGCCGAATACCACGAAGGCTACACCTATCTCTCCTGCATAACCACCGGATTGTACATCGTTCAACTCGACATCGATATCCCTTATGGTCGTCCTCTGAACGGCTGAACCACGAGTTCAGAGAGGGCGCGAGCAACCGTTGCATTGAATTGCTTGACTTTGACGTCGCTGGCTCATACCGGAGGTGTGACCATGTCGAGAACAAGTTGGATTCCATTGATTCTGATGTCATTCGTGATGCTGGCAGCGCCTATGAGCGGCTGCATCGCGGTCTTCAAACCCGGCGCCGGCGCTGATGATTCTGAGAACTGGATCGATCCGGTCATCGAGATAGAGGATGAGAACCACACTCACATGGATCTGCTCTCTCATCGTCTGGCGACGGCGAACGCGAGGCTGATTGATTATCACAATCTGAATTGCGATGGGAATGAAAAACCGCCCGCTGAATTCGATGATACGATGGGGCGGCCTTGTTTGGAGGAATCGAAGAATACAGCACCCACTCCGGGTGATAATTCTGAAATCTCGATCGAAGGAAATTTCCTCGAGGATTGCGAAATCTACCCTGATGGAAGCGGCGGCTGCTATGCTTATGTCGCGGGCTATCAGCAGTTCGAGATCCTCGACATAAGCAACCCGAACAACATCCAATTGCTTTCGACCTATTATGCCGAAGTCGCTCGAATCATCGACATCAAGGTCAGTCCTGATAACAACTGGGTGCTGATCAATCACGAACTGACAAATAGCGAACTCGATCCGATTCCCAATGACGACGATGCCAATAGCGGTATGAATCGCCTCGACGTCATCTTTGTCGGCGACAAGACCAGCCCCGTCAAAGTCGCCGAATGGAATAATCCTCCAGCCGGCTTCCACAACCAGGACATGCACGTCTACTGTGGTTGGGCCGGTGCTATCGACCCTCGCGAGGATTGCAGCCTCTTCCTCTTCGGAGCCGACCCTTACCCCGAACTTGTGGAAGGCGGTTCCGGCTCCCGCTACAAAGGAACACAGATCTTCTACGTCCCTTTGGGATTCGAATCTTGGTTACCTAATCAGAATAACGAACAGCAGAATTCGAGCCGTGAAATCATCCGTTGGGGTGGCTATTCACCTGAATCCCAAACGACTTGCGGCGGCTCGGTTTTCAATCACGACAATGTCTACTTCACCCATCCGATAACCAAGCAGAAGTTGCTGGCGGTTTCTTACTGGGGTGCGGGTCTCAGATTTGTTGACGTCACCAATCCACCAACCCTCCCCGACCCGTTCGGCATTTCCTGGCCGCCTGAAATCGGCCGCTGGCTCGGCTGCCCGACGGCGGATGATGGCTGGTACGGACCAGACGGCGGCGGTCACGCAAATATGTCAGCCGAAGAATGGTTAGATTCGGCACAAGGCAATGACAACATCCACTATGCTGTGCCGATGGATAATCTGATCTGCTCAGGAGTAAGCGAATTAGACCCGATCGAGGATTGGCCGCAGCAATGTGGTAGCGGCCCTGAAGACCCGACCCACGGTATCAATTGGCGACACCTCACCTACATCTCTCCGGAATATGGCTCGAATGACAACCACACCGGCTACATCTGGACCATAGACACGACGGATCCGACCAAACCCTTCCTGGTTTCGAAGTGGAGGCTTCCGGGCGAGGGCATGAAGGCGAATGGCACCAGTCATCCGCAGCATTGGATTCCAGGCGGCTACATCTACAGCCCGCACAATGGCGACACAGGGCCAAACGGTCACGCCTACTGGGCGCATTACCACGCAGGCATATGGGCTACGGACCACAGCAAGATATGGGACGAATTGGTCTGGGAGAACGGCTTTGCCGAGCCTGAGCGAGGCTTCCAAGCGATCGTGCAGCTGGCTGAGACTCATACGATCGGCTACTATCTGCCAGCCGGTCCGACGTGGATCGAAGACCCGGCTGCAACGTTGGGTTGGGATATGGCAGACTGTTGGGCGTCTTGCATGATTCCATTCGATTGGGGGCTGCAATACGATCCGCGCGGATTCGTTTTCATCTCAGAGATGGTCTCAGGCGTTTACGTCGTTCAATTCGACGAGGATTGGGATTCGCGCTTCGATTATCCACCGCTCTGGTCAGCCCAAGCGACTGACGAAGAATGAGGTGACTCTCCTATGCGCACCAGGGTGCTTGCTACTGCAATCGTGGTTGTGCTGCTGGCGCCGAGCGTGACGGCGCACGGCGCTGACACATTCTCATTCGTCATGCGTAATTCGAGCTTGCAGCCTAGCGAGGCGGTAGTTGAGGTGAATGAAACCATGATTTTCCACAATGTCGTGGATTTCAATCGAACTCTGACTCTCGATCTCGATGGTGATGGTGAGAGTGAATGGGTCTGCGAGGCTGGTCCACTCGATTCTGAAGGTTCCGACGACGAATGCTATCTCTGGCTCGAAGAGGGCAATTGGACTGCCGAAGAGTTCGTTGTTGAGATATGGAACAACGAAAGCGAGTTCTGGAAGAGCATCAGCATCAGCGTCAACCTGCACGATGATGAGCAGGGTGAAGATGGAGATGGGCACGACCACTCCGATAGTGACCATCAACACGGTGAGGAGGTCAATGGTGATCTTGAGAGTCTTCTGCTCAGCGCCGCTGTACTCAGCTTCGGCGTTGCGGCGCTGATATGGATCAGCCGTAACATCAAGGGAGGAGAAGAAGAATGAGCAGATTCCTATCCATTCTGCTGGTGACCAGCCTATTGCTTTCCGGCTGTGTCGGTGAGGCCGAGGATGAGCTTGAATTCAACGGAACCGAGTTCGGGGATCCAGCCCTTGCGCCGGATTTCACCCTGACCGACCAGCATGGTGATGCACTGACTCTGTCCGATCTGGAAGGCAGAGTCATCGTCGTCGCATTCGTCTACACCAACTGCCCAGACATCTGCATCGCGATCTCGGCGAATCTGGCTTGGGTACAGGCGAATCTGGGCGAGTACGAGGAACGTGTGGTCTTCATCTCGATCACCATCGACCCAGCACGCGACACGGTGGAGCATCTGGCAGAGTGGACCGCTTCGCTGGCCTACGACTGGCCGCATCTGACCTCTGAGAACTCAGATGTTCTGATCGAGGTCTATGAGAATTGGAGAATTTATGTCGACGATGAACACCTCAATGGCAGCGCGACTGACGAGCATGCCCACAATGCGTCTGACGAGGATGCTGACGAAGAATACGAGGTCGGCCACTCGACCATCACTTTCATCCTCGACAAGCAACTTCGCAAGCGAGTCGCCTATACAGGAACCACTTGGGATATGGATGGATTCGTCGAGGATCTTCAGAAACTCGTCGATGAGTGAATCATTCAATCTGCCGTGCATCTCTGATGCACGCGGGAATTTCGGCGAGTGCCCTTTTTACACTCAACACGAGAGCCGGTGCCATGATGAATCCGGAACAGGTGCGCAGTCTGGTACTTGCATTTCTGATGTTTGGCAGCGTTCTGGTCGGGGTCTTCTACCTCGACATCGACGACGTCGGCCTCGAACTGCCCCCAGCGATCAGCGCTGAAGAGCCGGGCGATTTCGTCATTGGAGAGGTGCTTTCCATCAAGGTGACAATCGTCGACGAGGCCCTTGACGAACTCGTTCTCGATGTTACGCTTGACGGCGACAGGGTCGCCAACGTCTATCCCCTTGACAACGGATCCTTCGTCGTCGACATCAGCCATCTCGATGTCGGGCTTCATGCGCTGAAAGTGATAGCGCGCGATAAGAATCTCCTCGAGACGCGCTGGTTCACAGAATTCAACATCAGCTACCCTGCCGAGGATGAAACTCAAATCAATCTCGACCACGGCGAGGAAATGACCGTCGACCACGGTGACAACATCCGGATAACAGGAAATCTGACTCATAGCACAATTACCTCCTGCATCTTCATCTGGACCGATGCCCAGCTCGCGGAGAGCAGCCTTGGAATGCCTATGACCGAGGATGGCGCCTTCTATCTCGACTTCACGAACATGCAGGAGAATCTGACGATAACAATGGAAGCGACCTGTGGAGTGAACATCATCACCGTCGACTCCAAGTTCGTCAACATCACAGTCATCCCACCAGGCGAAGGAGAAGGCGGTGACTTGACTCAGGGCTGCACCGACCCGGAGGCCGAGAACTACGACGCTGAGGCTGAGGAGGACGACGGTTCGTGCACTTACGACGGCGGCGAAGACAACGGAACCGGCGAGGAGCCGAGCGAAGAATAGCAACTTGCGACCTTCTGGTCGAAGACACTCCAATGCCACGATGACGATGTGAGCGGCGTCGACGACTACAACACAACGGCGGAAGACAACCACATCTGCGACCTCTCGTACCAATACAACGAGACTCACATCACCATCGAGTCGAACGGCCTGCCGAACCACGATTTCCACTCAGGACCGGGCTGCTGCGCCAGTACTCAGGACTACTCATGGACTCTACCTCTGACGCCGACCAACGACACCGATTGCAATCCAGATTTGGCGACGACTGGTTGCGAGATGGCCCCCGAGCGAGGCCCGATCGCCATCTCGGTCAACGGAGTCCCCTTCTTCGGGCCGGAAGATGGCCCCGGCGGAGATGCTGTCGCGGGTAACGAAGGCGCCTACGAAGAGGACCGCCAGAATGTCTGGCTGGGACTCTGTCACGGACATTCTGGCCCCAATGGGGTGTACCATTACCACGCCGACGCGAACTGTGTTCACTGGCACGTGGACGAGTCGGCGGGAGAGACTTGGCTCGATTACAGCATCAATTCATCTCGCTCGGGAAGCGAGCACTCAGCAATAGTGGGCTTCGCCTTCGACGGCTACCCGATCTACGGCTTCGTCGGCTGGGATGAGAACGGTGAGACGAAAGAGATGACCTCCTCGTATAGCCTGAAAGAAGGCGAGACCGGCTACAACGGAATCGAGGATTATGAGTATCTAGCAGGCATCGGCGACCTCGATGCCTGTAATGGAATATTCAGTCCCACACCTGATTTTCCCAATGGAACCTATCATTATGTCAGCACCTTCGTCAATGGGGAAGGTGACATCGGATTCCCTTACTTCCTGCTCTGCTATCGCGGTGAGGCCGAGTCAGGGAACACCGATGATGGCGGTGGTGGTGGCGACGACCCCGATTGCTCCGGCCACGGTGAGACCTGGGGTCCTGGAATCGGACCTCCACCACCTGGCTGCGGCGGTGGCGGCGGTCAGGGTCAGTCGAGTGAGAATGGCATTGCGTCGATTCCGTGGTTCAAGGCCCCGCCCGACAGCGGCGCAATCTTACTTTCTCTGCTTGCACTTGCATTCGTCGCGACTGCTGGCCTCAGAGGATCGGCATATCCTGCAGTCGCGTCAGGTCGGGCTGGTACAGCTCTCTGATATCATCCAGCCCGAGTATCAGCATCGCCAAGCGCTCCAGCCCCATACCCCAAGCGCAGACCGGCCACTCGCTTCCCAATGGCTCGGTGACTTCAGGCCGGAAAATCCCAGAACCACCCAACTCGAGCCATTCGCCTCGCCACAACACTTCGACTTCGACGCTCGGCTCGGTATACGGGAAGTAAGCCGGCCGGACTCTCACATCGGGATAACCCATCTTGGCGTAGAAGGTCTTCAGCGTCGTGATCAACATCGGCAGGTTCGCGTCCGGCTCGTGGATGATGCCCTCGATCTGATGGAATTCTGGCAGGTGGGTACGGTCGATGGTCTCTTGACGAAATACTCGACCGATGCCAAAGACTCTGCATGGCACATCAGGATTCTGAGCGATGTGGCGTATCGTGTTGACCGTCGTGTGCGTTCGCAGCAGTGCTTTGCAGGCTTCCTCGCGGTCGAATGTGCCCCCCCAACCCCGGCTCCCTGTATCATGGCCATGCTCATGCACTGAGGCCCAGAGGTCGAGCATCGTCGGCTCCACATCGATGGATGCGGGTTCGGTGAGATAGAACGTGTCTTGCATGGTTCTCGCCGGGTGCGATTGTGGGATGTACAAGGCGTCCATATTCCAGCCGGCTGATTGGACATAATCCCCCTCGATTTCAGAGAATCCCATCTCGAGGAAGACAGAGCGGATTCTCTCGATGAGCGCCTGCATCGGGTGCGGGCGTCCTCCTGCTGGAATCGGTGCAGGCGCGTTGACATCGAATGGCTTGAATTCAGCGTTCTTCCAATCCTCTCCCTGCAGTAATTCAGGGGTCACTTGACCGATTTGTTCGACGTCTTCGAGGTCGTTCGATTTGATTGCCTTGCCAGCCTTCGTGAGTTGCCATTCGCGGCTGGTAGTCTCTTCGATGGCGATCAGACCCTTGCGGCCACGGAAGTGCCTGATGAGGTCTGAATCGAGCGATTCCTCGCTCTGGCGGCCGCTCGCGAGCGAGGTGATGAAGGAGGTGCGCGAGGCTATCACCGCAGCGATGGATGCATCGTCATCGCTGACGAATGAACCCGATTCAACCCTGACACCGAGCGCCTTGAGCAGACCCACACCGGGTCCAGCCTCATGGCGCTCGAAGCCGGCGGCGAACAAGCCCTGCATCGTGCGGTTCGCCGCCACCGCATCCTGCATCCAATCCCAGATTCGAGCTTCGAGAAGGCCGCTGCTCGCGGCCTTCTCGCCCTCGGCAGCAAGACTGACTGCGCGAGAAGTCGCCTCCGAAATCTCGACCAATCCCGCCTCGGCCAGAGTGGTGCCTGCTCCGGCGACATGGACTTGGTCGCTCCAGCCCGTCGCCTCGAGCAAGTCACTCAGAAGCCACGAGCGCACGGGCGCGCCGAGCATCGCACGCAGCATCCGTCGCTCGTTATTCCCAAGTTCCATCGACTTACCTCGCACTCGTGGGAGTCGGATTCTCTCTTGATGATTCCCGCTTCGGCGGTGATGATCATTCTTCTTCTGCGACCCATAGGCCAGTGCCACACTCGACACAGTCGTAAACAGTCGGTTTGCGCCCATCCACCCACTCGATATGCCCACAGCGTCCGCACAGGATCGAAGTCTTGATCGGGGCATCCAGCGATGTGTCGACGCGGTACATCACTCGCCCGGCATCGGGCATCTTGACCGCGTCGGGAGACCAAGCCGCAACTTCTTCAGGGTCAGCGCGAGCCTCAGTATTCATCCCGATTCCAAACACCAGAAGAATCGCGCCTGCAATCGCCAAGGGAGCGCCGAGAGCCAAAGCGAAGGGGTCAGCAGGAACGCCGAAGATGATGCCAGCACCCAGAACCATGCAAGCCCAAGAGGCGATCACGGTGTTAACGCGCATATTCGAAGAGGGTGAGGTTTCGGGCGGTGCCAATGGCTCAGAATCGGAGGACAACGGCGCTTCGTGGACTCGTTCAGCAATCAACTTCACGCTTCTCAGCGACCTGCAGCAGGTGTAGGGTTCAAGAATCGAAGTCGGGCGTCGTGGGCCACTGCCTCAGTAGCTCAGCCTGGTAGAGCACCTGATTTGTAATCAGGCGGTCGGGGGTTCGACTCCCTCCTGGGGCTCCAAATCGTTCCGCTGTCGCGGCCCGCAGGCCGCGATATCACTTGAAGAGGGCGACTTTATCGCCGCTTCAATTCGCCCTCGTTCAGATTACTAGCGAATGAGTTGGACCTCATTTCAATCAATTTCTGATTTGATGAGTAACGGTGTTTTTGATTACCACTCTTCCTTGTTTCGAATAAGAATCATGATTTTTTTAGATTTAACCCATACTTCAAACACCACCGCTAAACAACATCAACGTGATGATAGGCGGAGAATGCGGAAAACGGACGTTCAAAAAATCAAGGCAAGCATCAAAAATGAAGTATAGAATATTGAAAAATAAAGGTGTGTTTCTAAGTTATTATTGGTGCCCGAAATGCAAGGGCTTTCATCTAACCAAGCATATTTACCGGATTAGAACCGGCGGCAGATACAAACCACATAGACGGTGAATTGTAGTTCACGTCAATTGTTCTGTTTGAAAAAGGTCAAGGGGGATTCTCATCGGGCGTTGGGTGTGAGTGCTGTTCTGCTCGATGGGAAGGCGTTAGGATCGCGCATCGAGGATCAACTGGTCGGTCGAGTTACGGCTCTGAAGTCCAAGGGGATCGAGCCGCACCTCGCTGTCGTGCTCGCCGGCGAAGACGCGGCGAGCCATGTCTATGTCAGAAACAAAGAACGCTCATGCAAGCGAATCGGTATTCGCTCGACGAGAATCGACCTGCCAAGCAGTGTCGGACAGGACGAATTGATGCAAGTCATTGCGGGCCTGAACGCAGATGATTCGGTCCACGGAATTCTCGTTCAGAGTCCGACACCGAGTGGCACCGATGAAATCGCCATCACCGAAGCCATCGACCCAGCCAAAGATGTCGATGGCTTCCATCCGATGAATCTCGGCCGCCTCGTGATGGGTCGCTCGGACGGACTCGTGCCCTGCACTCCAGCCGGCGTCATGGCCCTGCTGGCCGACGCCGACATCGACCTCGTCGGCGCCAAAGCCGTCATCATCGGCCGTTCGCGGATCGTTGGCATGCCTCTCGCCCTACTGCTCGCACAGAAGGGCATCGACGCGACGGTGACCATCGCCCACTCACGAACTGAGGACATCGCCTCGATCTGCCGCTCTGCAGACCTCGTCATCGCCGCAATCGGTCGCCCCGCGACTATCAAGGCCGATTGGATCAAGTCGGGCGCCACTGTGATCGACGTCGGAATCAGCCGGGTCGCCGACGATTCACGACCAAATGGAACCAGGCTTGCAGGAGATGTCGACCCCACCGCAGCAGAGGTCGCAGGACACATCACTCCAGTCCCCGGCGGGGTCGGACCCATGACCATCGCCATGCTGATGAGCAACACTGTCAAGGCCGCCGAGATGTCATTCGATTGAGCGGCGCTCAGAAGATTCCCAATTCGAACTGCCCATCCTCGGTAGCGTGTATCTTGGGGTCCCACAAGGGCGAGAAAGTGAGGTTGACATGGACACTCTCAATGCCTTCAGTCGTCAAAGCAGCACGGTGAACCGTAGCCATCAATTCGGCTGCGATTGGGCAACCCGGACTGGTCAGAGTCATGTCGATTTCCGCGTGTTCGCCTTCGATCCGCACATCGTAGATCAAGCCGAGATCGATCACAGAAATCTTCATTTCAGGATCTTCGACTTCTTCCAAAGTCGCTCGAACATCCGTTTCTTCAGCCATTGAATCACATCATATTCTGTGCCGCTGTACGGACTTTTTCGAACATGTTCAGAAAACCATTTGCTCGGCTCGGAGTCAGCGTGTTTCGCAACCCCATCGCGTCGGCGTAAACCGGTTTGAGTTCAACCACTTCGGTACTCGTCATTCCGTTGACAGCAATAGCCGTGATGGTCATCAATCCTTGAACCAGTTGCGCGTCGGCGCCGGCTCGCATCAGGAATCTTCCGTTCTCGTCGAGGGAACAGACGACGTGTGCATTCGATTGGCAACCGTGGACTTTGTTCTGATCATCCCACTCCGCCTCAGCCAGTGGCGTTGGCATGCGTTGGGCGTACTCGAAAAGCAATTCATAACGTTCCATGGCATCGAAGCAATCTGCGAACTCCTCGATGATCTCATCGAGTTGTTCGGGCCATTCTCTTTCTGCCACGATTTCTTCCTCCATGCTGATTCTATTCAAATTGACTCGACGATAAATCATGCGAATCGCTCACAGATGAAGCGAAGATATTCGATGAAGGCTTGGACTTCGTCGAGGGTGTTGTAAATCCAGAATGAGGCACGATTCGTTGCCGGGACACCTAGTGCATCCATCAATGGCTGGGCGCAGTGGTGGCCCGTTCTGACGGCGAAGCCACCCTCATCGAGCAGCATCGCGAGGTCCTGTGATTGGATGCCTTCGTGAAGGAAGGAAATGGCGCCGCTGGAATCTTTGTGGCTCGGGTCACCATAGATCTTGATCCCGGGGATATCAAGCAGCTGATTCGAGGTCCACGAGGCGAGATCGTTGATGTGGGCGTGGACCTCGCGCATGTCGAATTGGGCCAGCCATTCGACTGCCGCGCCCCAGCCGATGGCTTCGGCGATGCGCGGCGTGCCGGTCTCGAACATGGCGTGACCCTCCTGGAAGGTCGTGCCCTCGGTGGTGACTCGCCGAATCATCGAACCACCGGTCATGAAAGGTCCCATCTCGGCCATCACATCGGTCTTGACCAGCAGACAGCCGATTCCGGTCGGACCGGCCATCTTGTGCGACGAGATGGCGACGAAATCAGCCCCCGATGAATCGAAGAATATGCGCTCATGCGGCGCGCCCTGGGCGGCGTCGATCAAGACCTTCGCGCCGACTGCATGCGACATCTCGATGATGCGCTCGATGGGATTACGCACGCCCAGCACATTGCTGGTGTGGACCACGCAGACGAGCTTCGCGCCGTCTAGCGCGACCTCGAAAGCCTCCATGTCAAGAGTGAAGGTCTTGGTGTCGATGGGGACGAAACGGACCTCGACACCATGGGTCTTGCTGAGTTCCTGCCACGGGACGATGTCCGCATGGTGTTCCATCTCGGTGATGACGATGACATCGTCTCGTTCGAGATTGTAACGCCCCCAGCCATAGGCGACGAGATTGATGGCTTCGGTCGCGCCACTGGTGTAGATCAGATTGGCTGGTCCTGTGCCAAAATAACTCGAGATTCTGGCGCGAGCGGATTCGAGTGCGGCCGTCGCCTCATCGGCCAGAGTATGGTTGGCGCGGTGTGCATTGGAGTTGTATACCTCGTAGAAATGCGACATCGCATCGATGACGCATTTCGGCTTCTGTGATGTCGCGGCATTGTCGAAGTAAACCAGTTGCTTACCATTCGGAAGCACACGCTCGAGAATCGGGAAATCCGCGCGAATCGCCTCGATGTCCAATGCCATTCCTCTTCCTCGATTCGCTCGATGATGAGCCCTGCTATCAATTAGAGGGATGAGATGGCTGTGATGACTGAGCAGGCCGATGATGCTCGCAGCCATATCCCGACGTTTATGTTCAGCGACCGACCTGAGGTCGACTGATGGTAGCGTCGTCAGGACAGGACGTGGTCGATGCGTTCGGTCGTAAGGACCTGAATCTGGATGGATCTGTAATCAATCTGGCCGTCGTCGGAAGCAGTAGATTCTATGATTTCGAGGTATTCGAGAATGCCATAGAGGATTGGGTGGAAGAGAACGGATATCCGGATCTCATCGTCGTTGGAGGAGCGAGTGGAGTCGATTACATGGCCGAGCGCTGGGCTGACAACAATTCAGTTCCAATCGCGATTTTCTCAGAAGAATGGGATGACCCGAAGCGAGGTTTGCAAGACAAGGGCAGAGCAGAGGCTGCAAATTCTCTGACTGTGAAGATCCTCGACTCGGCAACCCACGTACTTGCACTTCCCTCGTCGACGAGCAAATGGACTCGGATAATCATCGACATGGCTACAGCGCAGGACATCCCGACCACGGTTCACGAGGTCGACTGAAGGGTTGAATCGTTGTTTCACTCTAGCCTGCGGCACATATCGACGAGGCTCACCGCCATCTTCTCGATGCGTTCCTGAACCTTCTCGTCTTTCAGTGAGCCATCATCATTCCAAGCATGTTTGGCACTGGCAATACCGATCTGCTCCTGGATCACCAGAGCGTGGACCCAGCGTAGCGAGAGGCGCATGTGATTGAGTGCGTTCGAGTTGGGCTGACCACCCAGTGTCGACATGACTGCAGCCGGTTTGCCGGAGAACTGGTCGAAGCCGAGCCAATCGAGTTGGTTCTTGAGCAGCCCCGAGATGGTTCCGTGGTATTCTGGGCTGCACAGAAGGAAGCCATCGGATTCGAGTGCTTTTAACTTGAATTCGGCGACGTTGGCATCTTCCCAAGTCTCGCCGAAGAAGGGCAGACGCTTTTCGCGAATAGGCCATAGTTCCGCCTCACCACCCGCATTCTCAATTGCCGCAATGGCGAGATCCATCAGCTTCGCGCCATTACCGTTCGGCGTCATCGAGCCGATCAGGCAGAAGACCTTCGGAGCATCGCTCATGGCTCGCCGAAGCCTCCTTCGTTGAATAGTTTGACCATTCCACACGGTTGCTTGGCCTGCTCCACGATGTCGAGTCAGAGATTCACCCCGACTGCGAAGATGACGGAATCTGCACTCACACCATTTGCAATGATTATGATGTCAAAATGGTGCTCGTGCCGGGATTTGAACCCGGGTCGCCGCCTCGAAAGGGCGGCATGATGGACCGAACTACACCACACAAGCGATGAAGCCGCCGAGCCGCGACCCCCACATAATCGAATCGGGCGACTGGCGAGCCGTTTTGCCCCTCAAGGCGGTGTGCTCTGCTGGGCAGCAGGATCACGGAGGAGTCGACTGCTGCGCAGAAGTATAGTTGGTGGAGTCCACGACGCCGTCTCGGTCGAAGTCCCAAGCTTGCCACGTCGTCGTGATCACATGCGTCCAACCATTGCTCGCATCCCACGCCCAAGCCACGTAGGTCGCATTGGTGTAGAAGGCGTGGCCGAGATGGTTGATGTTGTGCCTGAACATTACATAATGCATGTACCAACCCTGAATCTGCGTGCCATTGGCATCAAAGACGCGTAGATGGTAGATGTAGCTGATTCGTTGCCAGGAATAATTGCCATCGGCATCATCGTCGATCAGCACGTGATTGTAGAAGAGGATGACGCGCCGCTCGAGGAATCCATCGCCATCCATATCGGCGGCGTTCCACCACCAGACATTGCTGCGAATCGTGTCGGTCGCACCATCCGAATTATTGTCCCACGCCCGAACATTGTGAACCGCGATACGGATGAACCACAATTGGTCGGTACTCGGATTGAGCCAACGCTCGACCGACCAGGCCGAAGTATCAGAGTGGACGAACCCATGCGCGTGCTGATCGAGATAAGTGCCCATCCGAACCCTCCGGAAGGTGTGTTCCCAGACGCCATCGCTGTCGGGATCCCACTTGCGCACCTGCGCGTTCAGGGTGTCCTCGCGCTCGAGGAAGCGATCGGTGTCGAAATCGCTGCCATTGCTCCGCTCGAAGGTACGCTGCAAAGTCTCGGGATTGCCATCGTCGTCATCGTCAACTCGGTCCACTGTCAACGACCAATCGATGCGATATTCGATCAATCCCCAATCCCAATGGGTTGACCACGACCTTATCGCAACCGTGTGCTCGAGGTCGCCGTCGCGGTCGGTATCGTCCTTCATCGAAGCGACTCTGTAAGTCCAATGCAATTCGATGACTCCGTCTGAATTATTGTCGTAAGCGTTCGTCCACTGCTGGACCGAACGCTTGAGGTCGACCGAGCCGTCACGGTCTCGGTCGAATCTGGTGATGCTACGCAGGTAATCACGGCGAGTGTCACGGTTGCCGTCGGCGTTGGGGTCAGAACGGAAGTTTCGGTGGTCGATGATGTACTCGATATCCTTGGTTCCATCATCGTTCCAATCGGTCCACCAAACCATCTCGGTTTCAGAGGTCCAGAGGATCCAATTGTACCAAGAACCATTCACTGTGACCCAGCGAGCGTTGCGATCGTAGGCGATGTAACGTTCGAGATTTCCGTCTTCATCGAGGTCGGTCATGCCGTTTGTCGTCATCTGCCAATTACGGTCGGTGATGCTTCCATTGATCCACATCGAAAGGCTGTAATTGTAGGAATTTCTAACCTCAGGAATGCCGTTTGAATTTAGGTCGCGGATGATCAAGCCTCGATACCAATAGCGCCACTGGTCGTCAACCCCATCCCCATCGCGGTCGTGCGCACAGGTCTCCACATGCCACAGGTAGATCCACTCGGGGCCGGGAATGCCATCGTTGTCGTACCAATAACTCGCTACCTGTGTGGTGCAGAGGACTTCGGCGACACCGTCGCCGTCCCAATCCTCCCAGTGTGAGGAATTTAGCCAAGTGCTGGTTACGGTCATGACCGAGCGAGAATATGTGGATTCTTGCGCCGATTCGTCGGTCACTTCGTCCCAAGCGGCGGACATGACCGGCTCGACGATGTTGCTGTAGGTAGTTTGGATGCTCGGCATTGGGGTGTTTTCTGCTTCAGACATGGTCCTCTCGCCGTCGGTGAGTTGAGCGTCTGCGTCGAGCAGATCGCTCTCGACCTCGTCGGAATCGGCTTCTTCGCCGGCGTCGTCGCGGATCGTCTCATCATCCTTGGTCAGCCAATTGTTGATCTCCTCCTCGTCGTCCATCTCACCGTCGTCGTCGGGGTCGAAGTCTTCCTCGTAATCGTAGGCTTGTTCATTGTTGGCGTCTTCGACCTCGTCTACTATTCCGTCTGCATTCTGGTCCAGGAGTTGGTCGAGTCCGTCCTGCAGGACCTCCTCGGTCTCCTCCTCTGCCTCGTCGTGGAGTTCAGCGGCCTCCAAGTCGTCGATGTCGCCGACGACCTCGATGTGGATGAGACGCTGAGCCGTGACGCCCGTGGGGCCACGGGCGGTCACGGTGATTGTGTAGATGCCAGCCTCGGAGTACTGGTAGGTCTCCGACTCGTCGGCTGGCTCGATTGCGAAGCCGTCACCGTAGTCGATGCGGACGTTGACTAGGCCGAGAGGGTCTTCAGCATAGGTCTCGATGACCATCTCTTCGATGAGATGCATGCTGATTCGACCCTCGCCGGACGGGTCGGTTGTGACTGCGAGGGTCGGTGCGTCAGCGCGGTCGATGTGGATGGCTTCGCGCGATGTCGCGACGTATCCATGTGAATCGGTCACGGTCGCCTCGACGATGTATTGACCGGGATGGGCCCAGATGTGGCTGCCTGACCAGTCCTTGCCGGCTGTTCCGTCGGCGAAGTCGACATCGATGCTCAAATCGTCGCCGTCGGCATCGTTTGCGGTCACTGACCATTCGATGGGCATTCCAGCGATGCCATTTGTCGGCAGATCAAGATCGACGAGCGGGGCTCGATTGGCGTCGGCGATGCTGAACAGAATCGCCGCTTCGCCCTCCCCTCCCCGTGAGTCGATGATCGATACGTCGAGTTGATGCACCCCCACGGTGAGGAATCCAGCATCATAGCGCAGGCTCGTTGAAGATTGAACGAGAACACCATCAAGAGTCCAGGAAACGATGTACGGACCATCGCCTTCGGTCACGGTCATCACTGCTGTGACATAGTCGGCCGAGGTCATCGGTGTGCCCTCGAGGTCGATTGTTGCCGTCACCACGATTGGTTCTTCAGGAACGTCGACGGAGTCTTTAGCGGCGCCGATGCAGCCAGATGAAAGCATCAGGATCGCGAGGAAAACTCCGACTTGCCAGCGGCGGTTGAATGCGGTTTTTCGGTTGTTCATCGGTTTTGGGCTACGCGCGCGCTATTAGAGGCGTGTGGGACGTCGGGTTTGTCATCCGCCGCAAGGCGGCGAATTAGCCTTCTACTGAGTGATATGTGGGAACGCCTGACACTGGAGTGGATTAGGAGAACCTCTCGAACGTCTAAACGGTAGAACGGAGAGTTCCATTACGAAGGTGAATCCTACGACTGAATTCAGGCGGATGTCATTTCTGGGATCTGCAACCTCGCCCAGGTTCTCTCGCCCTCGGCTGTGAGCACTCGCCGCGTTCGCAGTCCCTTCCTTTCGCGGCTGATCAGGCCTTGGGTTTCGAGCCGGCGCAGGTGGTGGCTGATGAGCTGCTGGCTCGTCTTCAGATTGGCTGCGAGTTCTCGCTGGGTTGGTGAGGTTGCGTCGGGTGCTTGTTCGGCGATGGATTTGAGGATCATCAAAGCGACATCGCTGAGTTGGTTGACATCGACCGGTCGGGGCAATCGAGAGAGTTCTGCCTCGCGATTGACTCGGTCGGTGTAGTAGCGCAGAAGTCGGCCGTCTCTGCGGCACCAGACCTTGCCGTCATGCTCGAGGATCCTCAGGTGATGGACGGCCTGATGATTGCCGAGTTCGAGGGCGCGAATCATGCCTGATAGATGACAGCCGGGGTGCGCGGTCAGGAATCCAGAGATTCGGCCTCGCTGGTAATTACCTGCAAGGGTTCCGGGGCCTTCAACGACAGAGAGGTCGGAGAAGCGCCCTAGCGAGGCTGTCACACGGGCGCGGGTCGGTTCGTCAACGCTGGCGACGAGGGCGAAGGTAAGGAGCAGTGTGGCGAAGAAGGCAGCGAGAGGAGCCATCATCTTGCTGGGCATAGAGAGGCTAGGCAAAGCCAGGCCCGAGTCATTTGGTTCGCCATTCTCACCGTTATTCGCGCCTTCACTTCCAGAGCCATCCACCGGTTCAGGCTCACCTCCAGACATCGTGAGGAAAGTCTCAGAATCAATGGTCCAGGTATTCGCATCGACATCCGTCATCGTCACTAGAACGCTCGCTCCTGAGATAGGATGAAGGGTCACCCCAGGAATCGGCTCAGCATAGAAGAAACCACCATCATCAGCCTCTAGACACCAACGTCCTTCGGCATCTTTCATCCAAATGGCCTCGGCCGAAAGTTGACCTTCCTGTGCTGCAATCGGAGTCGAAATAGCAGCCAGAAGAACGAGGCACAGAGCGCTCACCAGCGCCGCCCGAGAAGCAATCCTCATTCGCTTCACGCCTCCCTTCATGTGCTGATGAGAGCCTCGTGAGCGGTATAAGACGCGTGGGGTGTCGTGTTTGTCAAGGCGAGAAATGGTTCATTCTTCCTCATCGAGGAGATTCTGCCACCATTTCGCAGCGGGGATGACGATCGCTAGGCCCAGAAGGGCAGCAGCCGTGAAAGTGGTCCAAGTCAGAGAATCACGCATCGATTCGCCATAGATTCCCAACAATGCTCCCGGTATGCCGAATCGCAAGCCACGTCCGACGAGACCAGCGGCGACGAAGAGGCGAAGATCCATGCGGCCAGCGCCGGCGATCCAAGCCAGCGCCTTGTATGGAATCGGCGACACGGCGGCGATGAAGATGCCAGTCACGCCATAACGCTCGACGAGGATGTTGAGGCGTGCAGTCGTCGCTGTCGAGACGAAGCGATCGAGCACGAATCCACCTCCGTAAACCCCGATTGCATATCCTCCCAATGCCCCGATGACACTCGAGAGAGTTGCGACGAGGACGATCAGAGCAACCGTGAGTCCGTCGTCAGCGCCGAGAATCATGTTCCAAACCAGCGGGTCTGGCGGAACGGGTTGCAGTGCAGCCTCGCTGGCGGATAACAGAGCGAGACCGAGGTAGCCCAGTCCATCGGCCCAATCGTGGACCGATTCGATCATCTCCTGCGGGATGAGGCTGGTCATGCTCCAACGTGCGAGGGAATCGAGATGAACGTTGCCGCCCGGGGCCAGGCAGAATTCAGCAACCCGACCCCTGATATGAGAGCCACTCTCAGGTCGGCTCATGGCTGATGTTCTGGTACTCGATACCGCCGCACTCATCGGCTGGCCTCTGCAGCGACTAGCCGGCGGGCTGGTCGTTGCTGCCCAAGAAGAGGAATTGCAGCGTATCTCTCCGGATCGCGGAGCGATCCTCGACAGCCTCGGTGTCGTCTTCTCAGAACCCTCAGCAGAATCTCTAGAACAGGCAGGCGCAGCAGCGAAGGAGACCGGCGACATGGCCGGCTTGTCGAATATCGACCTCGCTCTCCTCGCGCTTTCACTTGAGAGGTCGGCGACCCTCGTAACAGACGATTACAGAATGCAGAACATCGCCGCAGCACTTGGAATCGAGTGGAATCCAATCGCGGCCGTCGGCATCGTCGAAAACTGGAGATGGACCCTGAAATGCGTCGGCTGCGGAGCTACCCAAAGCCCACCAGAGCAACCGAGCAGGCGCCGAGGTGAGCACGGAAACTGTCCGGATTGCGGCACAGAATTACGCCTGCGAAGAGTTCGCTGAATCAACTACAGAGTCGAGTAGAATCACTCACTCTCATCAGCGACTGCTTCGGTCATACCGCCGCGATCCATGTCGGATTCGGCGCTCGAATCAGAAAGCCCTTCCTGCAGACCCTGTTGGAACTCACCCTTCGCGCGGCCGACATTTCGAGCCAATTCGGGAATCTTCTTCGCGCCGAAGATGAAAATCGCAAAAATGACCAGAATCGCTATCTCAGTAGTGCCGAATGCCATGTTGCTCGGCTCTCGCTGATGCACCCTTCACTCAAATGCTTCGGCATGCCAAAGCCCGAGATGTTCGAAACTCGGGGCGGGAGAGCGAGTGGATGAGGGGAAATTCACGTCTCCGGGCGGAGCCGTGAGGTCAGCCGCCGGACATGGGTGGAAGGAAAGCGACTTCCGAGGTGTCACGCAGCGGCGCGTCGAGGTCCGCTCCGATCTCGCCATCAACAGCGATTCGCAGACCTGTTGCGAGCAGGGGCTCGAAATGGAATCTCTCAATCAGATCGCGAGCACTGGAGCCATGCATCAATGCGACCTCGATCTCGCGCTCGCCGAGTTTCTCAGCCAACGGTCCGAAGAACAGCATCTTCACCTTGATGGCGAACTCACTCAAGTCCTCTTCGGGCATGCTCAACCCACAGAGCAGCCCTCCATCAAGCCACCTGCGGTCGACCCGTCACTCGAAGTCGAAACTGTCTCTGTCCTTCGCAGGGTCTAAACGCACTGTACTGAGCCACACGGAGATATGACCGAGGTCAGAGCCGTCGCCTTCGATTGCGATGGAGTGCTGGCTGACAATGACTCGTCGTGGCAGAACATCCACGAACTCTTCGGCACGGATAACAGTGAGATGCTGGCCCGATTTCTGCGCAAGGAGGTCACAGATGAGGAGTTCGTCGCGGATGATATCAGAATGTGGCGAGCCGTACAGGAGAATATCCACCGCGACGATATCATGCGCTGTTATTCAGGTGTCAAACTGATGCAGGGGGCCCGCGTGGTTGTGCAAGAATTGCAAGCGAGGGGGATTCTCGTGGCAATCGTCTCATCGGGAGTAGATCTGCTGGTCGGTTCGATTGCACACATGCTCAAAGTCGACGACTGGGTTGCGAACGGCTTCGAATGGGATGAGGATGGCTGGATGACTGGGCCCAAGCCGACATTGGTGGATTCACACGATAAGGGGGCGATGGTCGCTAAGCTCGCGCGCATCAACGGCTTCGAGGCCGCGACCATCGTCTCGGTCGGTGATTCGGGACCCGATCTCTCGATGATGATTCCAGGGTCGCGCTTCGTCGGCTTCAATCCAGCGCGCGACCGCGCAGCGGGAGATTTTGAAAAAGCGGGTGTACCAGTGGTAGAAAGTCGCGATCTGCGAGACATCTGGGAGCCGATCTTCGGCGAACACTTCCCAGAATGAACCACAGCGAACACGGATACGCAGAGGCGGAATGCCCTGTTCGTGACCAGCCATCACAATGACTGCGAGGCTGTTTCCAATGTTACCCTGCGTGAGCTCTGTGTTCTCGATGGTTCGAATTCCATCAGGCGAAGGGGATTGATGCTGTAGCGTGTGTGTGTAAATTGACTATGGTGAGGATGCAAGGCTTCGGCTGGAATCCCAGCATCCGCTGATAATCGGTCTGATTTTGCCAAGTCGAACTGTGAACCAGAGTCGTGCCCTTGTGATTGCCGACGAAGTGACCATGCACATGACCGGTGACGAAGATGTCCGGAATCTGGCTGATCACCATACGGTCCTCGGGTTCGGGCGAAAGCGGGGTCTTGCCGCCCCACGAAGGAGCGAGATGCCGACGCTCGAGCATTGCTTTCATCGCCATCTCAGGCTTCGAATAAGTGATCGAACGCAAACCGGCGACGAAGTCGTCGATGCTCTTACCGTGATACGAGAGGATGCGGACTCCGTGCAGAGAGAACTCGCAGGGATTACCGACGAAAACGGTGTCCGAATAATCCTGCTGAATCTCCGGATCAAGCGCTGGCTGAGGCTCGGCGGGACGGACGGCGTCGTGGTTGCCGGGGAGGATTATGACGTCCACCCAATCGGGCAAACCTTCGAGCAGTAGAGCCAATTCACCGTATTGATTGAACAGATCCGTGATCGCCAGATGCCGTTCTTGACCAGGATAGATTCCCACCCCATCGACCCCATCGCCACTCAGAACGAAGTACTTCACCGTCTTTGCCAGAGGCTCTGTGCTGAACCACTCGATCATCTTCTCCCACTGCGGCCGAAGGAAGGTTTTCGAGCCGACGTGCAGGTCCGAGAGGAAGGCCGCAGAGACCGCTTCGTCGGCGCTGGCTGAGGCTTTGGAATGCTGGGTCAGCGGTGGTAGATGTATGTCATTGACGAGGAACAGCGGGCTTCTCTGTCCGAGCAGGAAATGCCCGCTGACACCGACCACATCGTCATTCATCAAGCCATCCAGAGAGGGGTGCAATGGTGCGGCTCCGGCAGGTGGTTTGAGCGAGCAGGCGATGTTCTGGGTCTCGTCTTCGATGAGGAAACTGAGATTGCCTGCTCGCGACCATCGAGGCTCTGAGACCAATCCAACAAGGGTCACCTCGTACTCCCTCGATGTGTGTCGCTGTCTGTTGCGCCACGCCTCAACGATGCTGATCGGACGGCGTGGCAGGGCTCGACCGGCGAGCATCATTCTACGGATCTGCTCGAGCCGGTCGGAGAAGAATGCCTTCATGTCCGACATCTTGCCCTCTGTCTTCGAGGAGCCAGTGATGTCGAAATGGATCTCGATCTCGGAATCGACATCACGGGCCAGCATCGGGAAGTCGTCGAGGCGGAAATGTTCGAGCCCGTGCGGTCGCGGCGCCGGTGAGGGCTGGCTCGAGCCGACCGGCGCGAGGGTTCGACCGATGACTTGGCCGGACTCTGGCCGCGCCAGAGTCGCTTGCAGCGAAGCGACTCTGGGGGGTTCCGCCTCGATCGTCGCCTCGGTCGGGACGATCGCGAGGAGCTCGTCGATCGTCCGACTGGTGAGCCTGACGGTGTTCGAGGCCGAAGCGGCCTCGATCAACGGCATCAGATTCGGCAGCGTCTGAAGCTTCTCCTTGGCGTCAACACCCAACACCAGAAGACCCGCCGCAGCGAGTGTACGGTACTTGGCTGACCAGTCCTCTGCCGACATCCATCAGAGGTCAGTCCATACCGCTCATGATGATATCGCACAGACCTGCTCATCGAGCTGATTCCCGCGCCCTTCATTCATCCCAATCAGTCAGGGAAGCGAGATCGACCTTCTGGATCTCTTCGGCCACGGTTTTGGTCTCATTCGGCGCCCATGTCAGGCTACCCTCCCATTGTTCGGACTTCGGGTCCATGTGCGAGGTGTCGATCTTGGGGGGTGCTTCGGAGCGATTCTCGACCGCTGCCAATCTCGCTTCGTCGGCCTGAACCCGGTCCAGCGTTTCCAGGGCGAGTCGCAGAGCGAAGGCCACGAATGTGCGTTTGTTGTCGAGGCGATCGTTCTCACCGAAGTCGCGCCTGCGAACGATGAATTGAGCGCCAGCCGTAACGGCGACGTGGACCAATCCGACCTCTTTGGTCGCCGTCGCGCCGCCGGGACCAGCGATGCCCGTGATAGCAATCGATACCAGGGCATCGGAGCGATGCCGCGCTCCGCGCGCCATCTGCAGAGCCACCTGGTGAGAGACAGCGCCAGCCTCGCCGCTGTCGAAGGCGCTCCTCTCGACGCCCAATTCGCGCATCTTGGCGTCGTTGTTGTAGACGACCCAACCCTGCTCGAACCAGTTGCTGGCCCCTGAGATGTCAGTGAAGGTCGAGGCGAGCAGTCCGCCGGTGCAGGATTCCGCTGTGACGATGCTCCAGCCGCGCTTTCGCAGGCGTCTGCTCAGCCTCGAAGCGAGGGCAGCAATCTCTTCGACCACGTCTCCCTCTCCCGTACGGCCCTTCTTGACTGTTTCACCTCTGCCGGACGGAATTGAAACACCCGACTGTGGAGGAGTCTTCTACTGAACTCCACGGCCCTACCAGCCGTATTGTTCTTTGAGGGATGCTGCTCCAGCCAGTGGATAAGGACTTGGGGGGATGACCGTTGAACCACACATTCTCGACGTCCGCGGCGACAAATGCCCCATTCCAATCAAGAAACTGCGGGATACCATCCGTGAGACTCCCGAGGGCTCGAAGATCCACCTTCTGACTAACGACCTCGAGAGTCGACACGATGTTCCGGCACTGCTGCGCCGACTCAAAATGCCTCCAGCTCTAATGATCGAAGCCGAGGCAGGATTAATCTTCAAAATCGAAAACCAAAAACTCTGACAGGATTTTTGAATCAAAGGTTCCTCAATCTAGGGCCCAATAAATCCTCGGAGATTGACATTGATAACATTCGAGGAATTGGTGGGCCCGGCAGGAATTGAACCTGCGATCTTCGCTTTGTAAAAGCGACGTCATAACCCCTAGACCACGGGCCCTTGATGAGAACGCGGGCGCGACGCGTTCAAATGATTGGTGGTGGAATCTCCTCGCCGCGGTGAAGTGATGAACCCCATGGACGACCTCCTCGAGCGCCTCTCCAGCGCAGGTGTTCCGCTCGACGATTCGGTGGCTGAAGCGATGTCTGAAGTCTTCATCGGATCATTCACAGACTTCGATCTCGAGATGTTCTGGCACGACAGACCAGTACCCTTCCTTGTCACCACGAATGACGCCGCCAAAACCATCTCCGCCCCACACATGATCGCCACTCTTCTGCACCACCTCGAGATTCGCTCGGGCCAGCATGTGCTGCTGATTGGGGCGAAGGGTGGATATCTCGCTGCGCTGATCGATCATCTGGTTGGGCCGAGCGGTATGGTGACTGTTGTCGAGCCGCACACGCAGGTGCTCGAGTACACTGCGGAGAGGCTCGAATACCATGATTGCAAGGGTGTGATCCGAGTGCTGCCTGTCGCTGCACTCGACGACGCTGATGAGATGCGGCGCACTGTGGACAGGGTCTTGATCACCGGCGCAGTGCGCGAGATTCCAGACTCGGTCGCGGTTATGGTCGACGAGGGAGGTTTCGTTCTGGGACCTTTCGGGGGGCCGGTTCAACAGCAGTTGCTGAAGCGAGAGCGACAAGGCAACGAATGGCTCGACACCGAACTCGGCAGCGTCATCTTCGGACCGATGGATCTGTCAGATGCCGAGCGCGGACCACTGGACCCACATGTACTGGCTGAACACATCGAAGACGCGCTGGTGATGATTGTCGACTTGATGGAGATCGATGAGGAGACGGTTGTTCGGATCAAGGAATTGGTCGAATCGCTGCGCGAGATGCCAGCGGATATTCCGCCTCTCGATGAAGAGGCGAGCGAGGACGACATCAGCGAGCACCCAGTCATCGAACTGCTGATGGCGGAGATGGAATGGCTCGAGCCGATGTGGCCGCTATTCGGCCAACTGCTCTCCATCGACATCGAATCGCCGGGTGATTGGGACGAGGATGTTCCACCCATGGTCGGTGGCCACGAAGATCTCGTTCCTTGATTGGCGAAGCGGAGTCTTCATCGCAGCCTCGCCGGTGGCCGGCTCGATGACTGTTCGAGGCGCGTTGGCCAAGCTCAACAATAGCGACGTGCGACAGCGTCGCAGAGCCGTTCGTCACCTCTTCGAGATGGACGATGCTGAGGCGTTGCAGGGTTTCGTCGGACTTCTCGAAGATTCGGATCCGTGGTTCCGCGAGAAGGCGATGGATGCTGTGAAGCGCTGGGCTGACAGCAAGGATCTGGCGCTGTTCGAGCGGCTGGCGGGCTCGGGCGAGCGTCAGAAACGCCTGCTGGCTGCCTCGATCTCTGGGCGTGCGGGGCGCGCTGGCGAGGCGATTCTGGCAGGACTATGCGCTGATTCGGATGAGGCGATCCGCCTCGCCGCCTGGGAGGCTCGATTGCTTGCTACCGAGGCTCCCAATAGGTTGATCGAGGAGGCACTCGATTCTCATGACAGAGCGATCCGCAGGGCCGCAGCACACCGATTCAGTCTATCTTCGGAGTTCGATTCAGGTTTGTTATCTCGCTTATTGCAGGACGAGAACGTGGGTGTTCGACAGATTGGCATCAGAATTCTCGAGACCCATCCCGAGGTAGCTGAATCAGGGGATTACGATTCCCGTCTGGCCAAACTGGCAGACATGGCATCTGCTGAGGCCAAGGCGAGGATCGCAGCGGTTCTGATTGGTCGTGCGACAAGCAAGACGCTGCCGACTGCCACACTGCTCGACTGGGTTGGCGACGAAGATCCGCGCTTCATCACCCCCTTCGCCCGTACTCTGCGCGGAATCGATTGGTGGGACATCTCAGGACTGACCGACGCTCTCACCAGCGATTCATCCGACAATCTCGCAGCTCGCCTCCTCAGAGGCGCACGGCACGAAGCGACAACAAAAATCCGTGAGTCGATCCTGACCGATTCGACTCGCTCCCCCGAACTCAGAAGCCGGCTCATCGAGGACATGATCGGCCGGCCGGTCAGCGAATCCAGCCGAACAATCATCGAATCACTCGTCGAGAACCCGGACCAGCAGATCTCTTCCTCAGCAGCGAATCTGCTCGCCGAACTCGATTGAGCAGCAGCGAACTCGACCCGATTCTTCTGAATCTCTTCAATGTGGATCATTCATCCGGCAACGCAGGCAGAATCAACCGTGACAAAGGCACAGCGATTGGAGGTAGATGATCGGAGAAGCGATGCCGGCTCGTCTTGGGGGCCATCAACTCCCCAGCCATGGCGGCATCAACAACATCCTGCTTCGAGATCGAGTCGCGCCCACAATTCGGCCAGACATCCAACTCGATCGACGCATCCTCCAGATAATCGACCAGAACACAGGGTAAACATTGCAATTCGAGCCGTAGCGCGACTTCGTAGCGGTGATGTCCATCGAGGATGGTACCGGTGGTGCGATCGATGAGCAGTGGCTTGGTAAATGCGTTCCAGCGGTGCGTCATTCGCTCCAATTGGTCGACCTTCTCAGAAATAATGTGCTCGTGCGCTCGAAGAACCTCAAGCGGCACCAATTCGACCTCCATGAGCCCCGGAGAAGGCGTTCGGCAATATGTCTGATGCCCGAAGAAGTGAAGCGCGAAAGGTCACGAAGCGGCTGCATGGCAGACCTATCCGATAGTCTGACGGCGGCCGACATCGCCGTTCTCAAGAGGCTCAACTCGGCCGGCGAAGCCTGGGTCGTTGGAGGCTGGGTTCGCGATGCTCTGGCGGGAATAACGGCCGATGAGGTCGACATGGCGACGACTCTTCGACCTTCCGAGGTCGCCAGATTGTTCCCTCGCACGGTGATGATCGGCGAGGCTTTCGGCACGATTCTGGTTCTGCCTGATGAAAAATCGAATTCTGGGCAGGACGAACCCTCGTGGGAGGTGACGACTCTGCGCAGTGAAGGCACCTACGGTGATGGTCGCCGACCCGACCAAGTCGAGTTCGGCGAGGATATTCGGGAAGATCTCGCCCGACGTGATTTCACCATCAACGCGATGGCTCTCGATTCCGAGTCAGGTGAAGTCATCGACCCCTTCGGCGGTCGTGAAGACCTCGCTGCAGGGGTCGTTCGAGCGGTTGGCGATGCGGTCGAACGGATTGCAGAGGATGGACTGCGGATCATGCGAGCCTTCCGCTTCCTGAGCGGTGGCACGCTCGGTTATCGCCGCCTCGATTCGAATCTCAGTGCGGCGATTCGAGAAAACGTCGCGATGCTCGACAAGGTCTCCGCAGAGCGGAAATGGGCGGAGTTGTCGAAGATCCTGCAAGGACAGAACACGAATCGGATTCTGGCTGAGATGGATTCACACGGAGTTCTCGCCAAGATCTTGCCGGAGACGATACTGCGGCTCGAAGCGGACTTCTCTGGAGCAGCTCCGGTCGACCTCGCCATCCTCTGTTCGAATGACCTCAGGAGCGGAGCCGACCTCGCTTCGCATCTCAAGGGACTGCTCCGCCTCTCGAATGATGAAGCGGCGACAATCGCATTCGTCCACGATTTGCATTGCGATTCACTGCAAACCGACCAAGCGACTCTGCGCCGTTACAACGCAGCCCTCTCGAAATCGATGAAGGCCGAGGTCGTCGCCTACTTCGGCGCCGCGGGCGAAGCCTATGCGACGGCGGCGGCGGCGATTGCTCCGCCTCGCGTCGGTAACAATCCACTTGTCAACGGCAATCTTCTGATCTCGGCCACCGGCCTCGCCGCCGGCCCGCGTCTCGGCCGCCTCAAGGGCTGGTTGCATCGCCGCCAGATAGAGACCGACCTTGTGACTGCCGAGGAGGTGCTCGAGCTCTTGGTTTCGATCGACTGGCGAGAAGATGAGTCAGAGAATTGGCCTACCCTCTGTTGGCCCTGATATCGGCCACTCACAGAGAGCCTCGGCTCGTACTACGCGCCCCCCCCAGTCAACGAACGAGCCGGCCCCGCGTCACCATGACTCAAGATTCTACGGATACAGCAAGCGATTTTGGATGGATCCGCAGAATCCGATTATCAATCCAAGCGGGATCATATGGAATCGTCCACGTGAATAGCTCGCGGGCTGCTCATGAGCGAAGTCGCGGCCGAGGGGCCGCGACGCCTCTGATTCAAGGATTTTCAAAGTTCATTGAGCATCTCGATGTACTCTTCGACATTGAGGAATTGATCCGGGTCGAAATCGTGCGGCTTGACGATGATGCACCAGCCATCGCCGTAAGCCTCATCGTTGACGAGGTCCGAATTATCCTCGACATCGCCGTTAAGTTCGAGAACCTTGCAGGGGAATGGCGCATTGATCAGGATGCGGTCCTTGATGGTGCGGACGGTGATGAGCAGGTCGCCCAGTCCGATTTCGTCACCAGCCAATGGCGGGGCTACTGAAGACAATTGCTCGTCATCAGAATCTTCGTCGACATCTAGGGTGAAATTGCCAGATTCCTCAGGATGAGGGAGAACGACGCGGACGATGTCTCCGTATTCGGCTCGAAGGAATTCACTCAGACCGATCTTCACATGGAGCTGATCTTCTTCGTGCTTGCTTCTACTCTTGACGTCGAATGATTGCAACCATAGATGTTCAAGGGTGTAAACGCGGTCGTGGGCGATTCCAAATTCGGCGTAATCCGACTCTGACATGACTATCTCCGAACGCCCCGCTCTTGGCGTCGGATTTGAATGATTCGCTCGTCGGATTTGCTCAGTCCTCGCCACAGCGAGAGATTAACAACGGAGCCAATCCTCGATAAACTGAGGCGTGGGGATGGACTTTCAGGAGACCGAGGAACAGAGCATGATTCGCGAGATGGTCCGCGACTTCGCCGAAGAGGTGCTCGCACCGACTTGCCTGAGTCGTGACCGCGAACAACGTCCGCCGCTCGATGAATGGGCTGCATTCTGCGAATACGGCTTGCAAGGTGTGACGATTCCAGAGGAATTCGGAGGTAATCCGGTCGATGACATCTCAGAAGCGATCATAGTTGAGGAACTCGCTCGAGTCGACCCTTCATTCTCAGTGATGTTCTGCGTTCACGTAGGCCTCTGCTCCAAGACCATTGCTCTACACGGTGACGAAGACCAGAAACAACGCTATCTGACACGACTTGCAGCGGGTGAGATCGGCGCCTATTCGCTCTCGGAAGCAGGTGCCGGCACCGACGCGGCAGCCCTCAGCTGCCGCGCGAAAATCAGCGAAGACGGCACGCATTATGTGCTCAACGGCGAGAAGATGTGGGTCACGAATGGACAGAGCGCGGAGATTTACGTGCTCTTCGCGAAGGATGTCGACCACCCCGATTACGGCGTCAAGCGGCACGGCGGGACGACGGCGTTCATCCTCGATGCGAACATGGAAGGATTCAGCGTCGGCAAGAAGGAAGACAAACTGGGGATTCGCTCGTCCGACACCTGTTCGCTGCTCCTCGAAGACTGCAAAGTGCCGGTCGAGAATGTGCTGAATGGTGCCGGGAAGGGTTTCCCGATCGCGATGAATGCCCTCGACAATTCACGTATCGGAATCGCCGCTCAAGCGCTTGGTATCGCGCAAGGAGCATACGAGTCAGCACTGAATTATGCACACGAGCGGCAGGCTTTCGGAAAGGCGATCGCCCAGCATCAGAGCATCGGCAATTACCTCGCCGACATGGCGACACAGACTGAGGCGGCACGCCTCATGGTCTACAGGGCGGCGTGGGCCAAGCAGCGTCATTACGAGGAGGGTGCACCGCGCCATTCGATGGAAGCGAGCATGGCGAAATTGTTCGCCGGCGACACCGCGATGTGGGTTGCTGAGCGGGCGGTTCAGGTGCTCGGCGGATATGGTTACACGACCGATTTCCCGGTCGAGAGATTCTTCCGCGATGCGAAGATCACACAGATCTACGAAGGCACTCAAGAAGTCCAGCGCATCGTCATCAACCGCGCAATCGCACCTTAGATCAAAGTGGATTCCCGCGCCGCGATCGAGGGTTTTCATCTTCGGAATAATCGACGACTATATCGTCGCTAATTCCAGTTACCATCAGCGTGGAACGGCTCAAACTGGCGGAGACCAAATGCTTCCGTTAGTTTGCTACATTCACTCACGACTCGTCCTGTGAATCTCCGAGTCAATGCCAAGAATCGCACTCAGCGATGGCTTCGACCGCTCGCGCAGGGCGCACTGGTCACTCGATCCAAGCGTATCCGCGCTGGCCCTCGAGTTTGCCCTCGCCGCCGATCCCAACCAGGGCGAACTCGCCGGTCGGTTTGATTACCGAGCGCTTACGGCTGCCGCGGTGCAGAGCCTCATAGACCGTCTTGTTGATCGGAGTGCGAGCCGAGAGACGCTCGAAGAGATGGAAGCGGCTGGCAATCTCGCGCCATTCCGGCTGAACCACTCCTTCGAAGACCTTGGCCTTGGCACCTGAGCCATAGCCGCAGAGGCCGACGTGCTTGCCTTCCATCTCGACATCGTCGAGATAGTCGGATTCCATCGTCGACATCAAGGCGAGGAAGATGGAACCGGTGTATTGGTTACCGATCAGGCTCGAAGCGCGCTGAGTCTTCTCGATTCGGCGCTCGACGAATTCCTTGAAGGCATCAGTCTTCGAAATCAGTCTGCGATACTTGTCGTTGGCTCGCTCGAACTCCTCGATACCCGCCGGCGTATCTTTGAAGTCCTCGGGAAATGGCTCCGGACCAATCTGCTCCAACACCCCATCCCACATCGGCAGATGCCTGCGGTCATGGCGGAAGACGTCTGGGAACATGCGCTTGCCTTGGAATGCGTAGGGCAGGTGGACGATGATTCGATTCCACTGTTCTGTGAGGATCTCGTCTTTCGCCGCGTCATAGCGACCAGCGCGAATGGCCTTGGCTCGGAAGTCGATGAAAGCGGTCTTAACCGATTCCGAATAACAGCGGTTGGAGAATGCACCATCGAAGACTGGAGTGTCCTTGTGGATCTTCAGCGTGTGCTCCTCGAAGATGATGTGATCCTTCTTGCTCGACTTGGGCAGAATCTTCAGGATTCGCTCCAGCAAGCCACTTCTCAGCTTCTCACCGGACTCTTCGGCGAGGTCGAGGACGTTTTCGACGACGGTCTTGATTTCGATCTCGCGGCGTGGCTTGAAGAAGTCGTGAACGGGCATCGTCGAGACTCCCCAGATGTCTGGAATCTCGAGGAGGCGCGGATTGTGGCGGATCAGAATCGCGCCTCCACCAGCTCCTTGGGTGTACTCACCAGCGGAGCCGAGGTCATACTTCGCATTGTCAGCGAAGACGACGATTCCAATGCGGTCCTCGTCTTCGCCCCCGCGCGCGACCCAATCGAGGGTATTGTGCATGGCATCGACGGCGCCAATGCAGGCGAAGGTCAGGTCGACGACGTCGCAATTACGGAAGCAATCCTTGCCGAAGCGTGCTTGGTAGCGCTGCTCGAGCATATCCATGATGTAAGTCGCAGTCGGCTTGGAGCCATCGAGGGCGGATTCCGTACCGAGATAGAGGCGACCTATCTTCGATGGCTCGAGGCCGTTGCGGTCGATCAAGCGTCTGCAGGCATTGGCGCCCATCGTCGCGGTATCCTCGTGCACATCGGGGATTGCCATCGCAGTGAGCCCCAATCCCTTGTTCAATTTACCATAGTCCGCGCCGCGGAATTCGGCGAAATCCTTCATGTCGAAGTATAATCGAGGGAAGTGGATTGCAATGTCATCGATTCCGACGCCTGCCATGAGTCATCCTCCAGTAATGCGGCGCCATGAAAGTGGGGTTATCATGCCTTTGGCGTCATTTGTGCACCCGATGCAGAAGTGGAATCACATCACTGCGAGCCAGTCAATTCATTAACAGCGTCGAGGAGAGCCGAATTTGCCTCGAAATGGCTCGCCACCGGTGCGAGCACCTCTGCGAGGCCTCTCGCGACCGCCATTTTTGCGTCGAATGGGTGTATCGAGCCGTCTCCCACTGCTGCCACGAATGCATCGATATCGCTCCAGATCGACGGCTCGCCGAACTCAGGCTTGGGCTCAACCCGCAATTCTCCTCCTCCTGGCAGAACCACGAAGCGAGCGATTTCAAAGACTGCGGAATCATCGTTACCGACCTCTAGGAAGGCCTTGCGGAGTTTCTTCTCGATGCTCTTGGGAGTGTCGTGCAGCAGAATCGCGTTGTTCGGATCCGACTTCGACATCTTGTGATCGAAGGAGTCCATCCTACCCGCTCCCTTGCCCTTCAGACCCGAAAGCATCGGCGTGTGGATGCAGGTCGCTTTTGTCCAGCCATTGCGGTCGGCGACCTCACGCATGTACATGTGCGCCTTGCGTTGATCCATGCCTCCGAATGCGATGTCGACATCGAGTTCGAAGATATCCGCCGCCTGCATCGGCGGGTAGAAGAAGGCGGCGAGGTCGTCGTCTGAGGAATCTTCGTCTCGACCCATGATGCTGAAAGTTCGTCTGGCGCGCGCCAGACTCATGCCCTTGGCGCAGCGCAGAACCCGCTCCCAGTAAGCACCCGAATCCATCACTTCGCCGGCGCTGATGAAACGCAGTTGACCAGCGCCATCTCCCTCTTGGGGGGAGTCGAGCAGAGCTCGGAATACCTCGGTCAAGTATTCGCCCGCGATACCGATCTTCTCCATGTCGCTGCCGAACTTGTCGTTGACCCAAGCATGCCAGTCGGCGAGGAGGACGAGGACGTTGACACCCTCGGCGAGCATGTTGCGAATCGTCTCGGCAAGAATGACATAGCCGAGATGGGCTTTGCCACTCGGTTCAAGGCCGATATAGGCTCGAAGTACGTCGTCTCCGCCGTGGCTGGGAGCGCCTGCGAGGACCGCAGCCACGTGCTCGACGCCGACGACCTCATCGACGTTCGCGAACATCCGCTCGAGCTTCGCGCTCGCCGCGGAATTGAGCGAAGCGAGCGGGTCGTCGGCAGCCATTCGGTCGCCTCAGGGGTTGAGCAGTTTGTTGAGTTTCTCACCGCGACCGAAGGCGCGAGTGTTGTCATTCGCTTCCAGCGCCTCTTCGATCTCAGCGATCATCGCCTGCGCCTGAGTCTCGATATCGGCCGACAGGTCGGAAGCCATCTTGATGAAATGATGAGCTGCTGATACGGCCGATTTCGCCTTTGAAGCCTTCTTGCCCCATTCCTTGGCCTTGTCGCCGCGCTGCTTGGAATTGTAGCCGGTCGCATCGTCGAGGAAAACGATCCAGCGGCGACGGCTGTCCATCGCAGTCTTCATCGCCTCGGGGTCATCGAAATTCGGCGGCACATTTCTGATATTGATGAAAAGTGCGCCTTTATCGTCATAGTGACCGTCGATTTCGACCATGATGTCATGAGAGCCAGCGAACGAGTTGTCACCAGAGGATTCGACATTCTCGAAATGTCGACTTGCAAGCGCTGCCAATCCCCCTTCTGCACTCACTTGTTTGACAACTCCGCGCTTGACGTCGAATCTCTCCATGAGGCGCTGCGAGTCGCAACCCGTCTTGAATCCTGCCTCTCATCAGGCTTCACTTTCTATCCACGCAGAGGAGTGATTGAGTAAGGACTACCCTTTCCCCACAGACCTAAACCGATAGTCAATCTGCGACCCCCATGCGCAGCACTTCCTCGATGTCTCGAACCTTGCGCACCACTTCCTCGCTCGCTCCTGCCTCGCGGACTGGGCCTACCCCATCGGTGCTGGTCGGGCTGACCGTGCTGCTGCTGATGGCACCAAGTGTCTTCGCGGCCTCGGCGGTCGAACTGGGGCAGGGCATCAGTCTGTCCGACGAGGATCTCGGACTCCATGGCGTCGCTGTCGATGCGGATGGCGAGACCGCCATCGTCTTCGGCGCGCAGTCCTACCTGCGCGCTCTGGACGCTGCAGACCCGAGCCAGCAAGTCGAGTTGATCTGGCCTGGCTCGAACCAATTGCTCGACGCTGATTTCCATCCACAGGGTCAGACCGCGTTCATCGTCGGTGAAGGCGGTCTGGTGCTGCGCTATGCGAAGCAGGACCAATCGATCGAGAAAGCCGCCGCGGAGGCCAGCCTGATGTTCGCCGACCTGACGGCGGTGGCGTGGAACACCGGCGGATCGTGGGCTTACGTCGGGTCCAGCAGTGGCGAGATCTGGCGGCTTCGAGCCGATGCTGACGGAGGTGCGGAGGTCCATTCTCTGGCGGGTCTGGGCGAGAGTCCAATCATGGCGATGGACTGCCATCCAGCGATCATGATGTGCGTCGTCGCAGCCGCCATTGAAGGCATAGGAGTCATTGACCGAGACCACACTTTCACCTGGGTCGGAGGCACCGGCTACCCATGGACGGGAATCGAATGCCCGACAGGAGAAACACGCTACTGCGTGGCTGTCGCCGATGATAGAATCGTCGCGATGATCGAGTTGGATCCGAACGATCTGTCGAAGGCGATTCCGGACATCAACCAATTCCCAGACATCGACGCTTACTTCGTCGGAATCGAAGCCCAAGCCGGCGATCGCTCCCTCATCGTGACCACGCCAGCGGGCTTGCTCGAACACGACATCAGCCGCAACGCCTCCTACCCTTGGCTCGAACAAGGAGACGTGAACGACCTCAATGTCTCTGGCGACCGCATCGTCGGAACCTGGGGAGTGGGCGAGGACACCGGTTGGCTCGTCACCAGCAGAGGCTGGATCGTACCATACGCACCTCCTGCTGAGGGAGATCGAGGAATTCTCGACCTCTGGATAATGCTCGGCATTCCGGCGGCGACGGCCCTGGTTCTGCTGACCATCGTCTACTCGATCTCACCGCGCTTCCAGAATTGGAGCACCGAGCGCTTCGGCAGCGAGGAAGCGAAGCGAGAGTTGGCTCAAGAGAAGCGTCGAAAGCGCCGACGCTGAGACTCCAGACACCTCTGTCCGGCGCGCCTCTCTAGCCGCAGGGAACCTTCATTTGGGCTAGTCCGCGGGAGCGGACTGAAACAGATGCCGTACGAAGCCCTCGATTTCTACGATGTTGATTCCCTTCTGACAGAAGAAGAGAGGATGGTTCGCGACATGGTTCGCGACTTCGTCGAGGAGGAGGTGTTACCGAAAATCGAGCAAGCCTGCGCAGATGGCGTCTTCCCTGATGAGTGGCGTGTCGCCCTCGGTGAGATGGGCGTGCTCGGCGCACCTCTCGAGGGCTACGGTTGCCCCGGACTCTCCTACACCGCATACGGTGTCATCTGCCGCGAGTTGGAGCGAGGGGACTCTGGTCTGCGCTCATTCGCGAGCGTTCAAGGTTCATTGGCGATGTACCCGATCTGGGAATTCGGCAGCGAGGAGCAGAAGAATCACTACCTGCCGAAGATGGCGAGTGGCGAATGGGTCGGTTGCTTCGGATTGACCGAACCGGATTACGGCTCGAACCCCGGTGACATGATCACCAAGGCAGAGGACAAGGGCGACCACTTCCTGCTCAACGGGGCCAAGATGTGGATTACCAACGGCACCATCGCTCAAGTCGCTATCGTCTGGGCAAAGCTCGACGGAGTCATCCGTGGCTTCATCGTCGAGAAGGGAGACGAAGGATTCTCGGCGCCTGAGATGAAGGGGAAACACTCGCTCAAAGCCTCGGTCACGAGCGAGTTGGTGTTCTCCGACTGCAAGATTCCGAAAGACCGAATCCTACCGGATGGCAAGGGCTTGAAGGGTCCATTCTCCTGTCTCAACAACGCTCGTTACGGCATCGCCTGGGGGGCTGTCGGAGCGGCTCAGGCCTGCTTCGATTCAGCCAGAGATTACGCCGGAACCCGGATTCAATTCACTCATCCAATCGCCTCCTACCAATTGGTTCAGAACAAGTTAGCTTGGATGTTGCGTGAAATCACAAAGGCACAACTGCTCGCTTATCATCTGGCTCTGAAGAAGGATGCTGGGACTTGGATCGCCGAGCATATCTCGCTGGCGAAAATGAACAATGTCGACATCGCTCTCGATATCGCTCGAATGGCGCGGGACATCCATGGGGCGAACGGGATTCTGGACGAATACTGCATCATGCGACACATGGCGAACCTCGAATCGGTCAAGACCTACGAGGGCACACACGACATCCACAACCTGATTCTCGGGCGGCACATCACCGGCATTCAGGCCTTCACCCGTGAAATCTGAGTTGAGTCGTTTTTTCACGCTGACGGCGAGGTGCGTTGAGGCCTGAGGGGTGACTCTTCGTTCGCATCGGGATTACACGACAATGAAATGTGAGTAGGCCCGCAAGGCTGCCCATGACTGGGGTTGACGATTGGCGATTCGCTGCCAGATTCGGCGAGGTAATCGGCATCTCGGACGGTGTCGTCGCACACTCGAACGCCTTCTCGACTTTCGACTCGGGCGAGGAGGCTTCGCTGAGAACGAATGATGGAGAAGTCTACACCGGCGTTAAGTGGATGTGTGTTGAATTTGCCCGCCGATTCTGGTTCGTCAAGTACGGAGTCACATTCGGCTCAGTCGAGACGGCTGCGGACATGTGGGCTGAGACAAAGTCTGCTGGAAAACCCAACGGTGAATCTCGTGGGGTTGTCCCTCGCGAAAATGGTGGCTCGACAAAACCGCGGCGTGGAGATCTGTTGATTTACGACCGGGCTGAGCGCGATTTCCTTGGCGCTGGACACGTCGCGGTCATCGTCGAAGTGAAGGAAAAACGAATCAAGGTCGCTGAACAGAACTGGGATAATCGACCTTGGCGACTCGAGCGTTCAGCTCGTTATCTGACTCTCACTGAAGAGGGGGGCACCTACCGAATCACTGATGAAAATCCAATGCCCGATGGTGGCGAGCCGCTCGGAGAAGAAGTCATCCGCGGCTGGCTTCGCCTCGAGTGAAATCAGAAAATCAGAAACCCCCCCGACAATCAAAGAAGATGTAGCACCGCTTCGCCAAAAATGGAAGGAAGTTTTGGCTACCATCGCCGACGCTTGAAGTAACGAAACCGTTGCCGAATCCACCTTTGGTGGGTTTCCGAATCTTCATAGATGAGTCTCCGGTCGCGGGCCTGTCCAAGAGGCCGTTGCATGACGATAGCAGTACTCCTCAAACAGGTTCCCGACACGACCGCGAAGATCACCATCAGTGGGGGTCGTGTCGACGAGAGCGCCGTCTCAAAATGGTCGATGAGTCCTTACGACGAATACGCTCTCGAGTCCGCTCTGCAACTCAAGGATTCTGTCGGTGACGACATCGTCGTCATCACCGCCGGGCCAGCACGCTGCGAGAAGCTCCTGCGCGATGCTGCTGCGGTCGGTGCCGATAATCTGGTTCACGTCTCGGTCGAGAACATCGGTGATCTCGACTCTACTCAAGTCCAAGCACTTCTGGCTGCTGCTGTGACAAACAGCGGCGCTGAGGTGGTCTTCTGCGGCAAGCAGGCCGCTGACACCAACGCTGGCTCAACTGGTCCGGGCGTTGCCGAACTCCTCGGAGCTGCCTGCGTCACGCTGGTCTCGAAAGTCTCCGCCGATGGCGATGGCTACACCGCTCTTCGGCCAAGTGCGGCCGGCAGCGAGCGAGTCGCAGTCTCAGCCCCTTGTGTCTTCGCTTTCGACAAGGGCCGAACCGAGATGCGCCGACCCAATGTCCGTGGCATCATGATGGCCAAGAAGAAGCCTATCGAGACTCTGACAGCGGGCGATCTCGGCGTCGATCTCGGAGTTGCATCAGTCACCATCAATTCACACTCACCACCGGCCGAGAAACCTCCAGGACAGAAGTTCGAGGGGGCCGATTCGGTCTCGACGGTTGTGGGCAAACTTCGCGATGAGGCGAACGTGATTTGAGGGGGGGTTTGTTATGGAATTCACAGTTATTGCAGAATCTACAGGAGGCTCACTCCACTCGACAACCGCACAACTCGTAGGCGCTGCCTGCGCTCTGGGCGGGTCTCCAACGGTCGTGGTACCAGGTGGGATTGGGGCTGAAGAAGCCGCGACAATCGCTGGTGTTTCAAAGGTCGTCTCAATGGTTGGCGACTGCTTCGGTTCCTTCGACGGCGGCGCATGGGCTAGCGCTCTGGCGCCACAATGCGCCGGTGTCGTCTTGGCGGCTGCTACTCCTATCGGACGCGAGGTTGGGGCTCGAATCGCAGCCAAGCGCGGCGTTGCTATCGTTCAGGATGCGACCGCTCTTGCGGCTGGAATCACCATCACTCGCCCGATTTACTCGGGGAAGGCGGTCGAGACTTCGACGATTTCAGGAGATTGTGTCATCACCCTGCGCTCGAATGCATTCGAGGCTGCGGGTGATGGTGGCAGCGCGCCGATCAACGTGGTTGACCAGAGCGCTGATGTCAGTGTTGCAGTCAAGGAAGCCATCGCCAAGGCCAGCGAGAGACTCGATGTGGCCGAGGCGAATATCATCATCTCCGGAGGCCGAGGATTAGGTTCCAAAGAGAACTTCATTCACCTCGAAGAGGTCGCCGATATGATTGGCGCAGCGGTCGGCGCGAGCCGAGCCGTCGTCGATGAATGGGGTCTGCCCCACCGCATGCAGGTCGGCCAGACCGGCAAGACGGTGACGCCCTCGCTCTACATCGCGGTCGGCATCTCTGGCGCCATTCAGCATCTCGCTGGAATGCGCTCGAGCAAATACATTGTCGCCATCAACAAGGACCCTGAGGCACCGATCTTCGGAGTCGCGGACTACGGAATCGTCGCGACTTGGGAAGAGGCTGTGCCAGCCCTCAAGGCTGCACTCGCAGCTCTTTGAACACTGTTCGCAACTCTTTGAAATGCGATATTCGATCTGTTCAAACCGGGACAGTGTTCAAGTTGAACACAAGTGTTCGGTGAAGCGTGGCAGATGACTCGTTATTCGCTTCGCCGCAAGTGAGAATGGCAATCGGTTTAGTATTCATCATCGGAATTCTCACCGGACTTTTGCTAGCCAATTCGATCATCGGCGATATTCCTGAAATCACCGACGCCGATGGTGACGGCATCGCCGACAGATTCGACATCGAACCCAGCGGAGATGCCGGCCTGACTTTCTCGCTCATTGAGATCATTCACAGGCAATCGACCGAGGACCGCTCGTTGACGCTGATTCTCGGCTATAACGATGGCAATGATCAGTCCGGAACGCTCGCCGGACAGGTCTGCAGGCTCAATTTCACGGTTGCAGCGAACACTTCGGTGACTCGCCCGACCCACTCCTGCGCCTTCCAAGTGGACGACTACGGCCGCCGCTCGGTATCCTTCGAATATCGCCTGTTCGAGACGCTTGCTGGCGGCGTCGACGACGGGGTCGAAGTTGCGTGGGACCTCTTTCCCGGTGCCGACGCCGATAACCCGTGGGGAACCAATGCCACTGTTGACCCGATGGTTCTGGCCAATGGCGTGAGGATCGAGTTGGATGGCATGTCTGATGGGGATGCTTGGGAGAATAACGCTCGCGCCGTGTGGATGACTTCAAGCAATATTTTCATTGAATGTGAAGATTGTGACTGAAACTGAATGAACCTCTCGCGGCTCACAGAATTCGCACTGTGGTGATTGCCGTCGCACTTGCTCCACGGTCGTCGGTGACGGTCAATTCGAAGGAATGCACACCCTTCGGGAGTCGGACATTGAGTTGTGGCGTGTGTCCGATGACTCGACCCTTCGCATCTTGCCAAGCCCAGGATTCGATGCTGCCGTCAGGGTCGTACGACCTGCTGCCGTCGAGCAGAATGGTTGCTGTCCCGTCATCGTCGGCTTCGGTGGTTTTCTCGTCGCCCGCGTCGGCGATGGGTGGCAGATTGATGGCGCGGGCGGAAGCGCTGAGGTCTTCGAGCAAGTCGGCCTCGACACTTGGCGCTTCTGTGAGAATCTCCATCTCCTCGTCCAGCGCCCCCATCAGTTCTGCTGTGTCGGTAGCCATTTCTGGTGGTGCGTCGGCGGCCTCGAGTTCTTCTTCCGAGAGGCCGCCGGCATGGGTATCGCCAGCTGGTCTGAGTTCTTCATAATCGAAATTTTCATCTTCTGGAAGTCTCGGTTCTGAGTCAGGGTCGAGGATGACAATCGGTGCTGGGGATTGGCCCGCGGGTGCTTCGCCCAAGGCGGCTATCGTGCCATTGTCGAGGTCGAGCAAGTGAGTGACGAGTCCGGTGTGTTCGAATGACCAGATGGTCTCGCCCACGGCGGTCATTCGGATTATGTTGAACCATGATGCGACGAGCAGGTCATCTTCCCACGGAATGATACTGCTCGTCGAGTAATCGAGTCTGGCAACCTCTTCGTAGTCCTTCGAACCAACCTCGAGACGAATGATGCTGCCATCGAAGCAGCCGACCAGTGCTCCGGTTTCAGTCGGTAGCAAGGAAGTTGTTCGGGATGGAAGTTCTATCGTGTGAATGAGTCCATTCTGTGGATGCCAACATTCCAATCGATTCTCGGGCCGCTCATCGAGAGCCATTCCGAGTGAATCGCGGCAGACCATCAGCACACCATCGTGACGGAATTCCATCCGAGAAATCGTCTCGACATCATCATCGGCGGCCGCTGAATCATGCAGTGTGCCTCCGTTCTGTTCAATGATCAGCAATCGCCCATCCGAGAGGGCGATTGCGGTCACCGAACCGTCTGCATTCGAAGCGAGTCCGGTGACCTCACCATGGACTTCGCGCCCCAGCATCTCGCCTTCAGAGGACATGTGCGACACAGCACCTGCACCGTCAGCGACTAACACCCCGTCGCCCGAGCCGACAATGATCTCGCAGCCAGCAGCCACATCCACAGTCCACTTTGGTTCACCTTGCAGAGCCGTCACACCATCTAGGCTCGTCGCAGCCACCACCGAATCACCAGAAGCGACCAGCCCGATGACCGAACTGCCGAATTCAGAAACACCCAACAAGTCACCCTCACTCTGGAAGACAAGCAGTCTACCCGAGTCAGTACCGACCGCGAAACATGCCTCGGGCAGAGCACAGGCCGAGAGCGGCGCCTCATCCAATTCGATGAGCGAGACGCTCTCGATACTAGGCAGCACGAAGCCTGAACGAGCTACCGTAGTTTTCATCCTGTCGCGCGCACGAGCCGAAAACGAATCATGCCATTTGGCAGATTATCGACGCGTGTAATTTCGCGGATTTTGAGAATCTCAGAAAAATTCGTAACGCGCGCGTCACGCTTTGGCCGAATCCTTCCGCTTCGCCTCGAGCGCGGTGAGATAATCCGCATCGATTCGGCCAGCAACATATTTTCCATCGAAGCAAGAACAATCGAAATTCACCAAATGTTCACCACCAGCACCGAGACAACACTCGACGAGATCATCGAGATGCTGATAGATCAACCAATCAGCGCCAATCACTTCAGCGATCTCGTCGACAGTCCTGTTGTAAGCCACGTACTCATGCTTCGCGGGCATGTCGATCCCGTACACATTCGGATGCACGACGGGGGGAGAGGAGGAGGCGAAGTAGACGTGTTTCGCGCCTGCTTCACGAGCCATTTCGACGATTCTTCGACTGGTGTTTCCGCGAATGATGCTATCATCGACGATGAGCAGCGTCTTGCCTTCGAATTCGGCTTGAATCGTATTCAATTTCTTCCGCACGGAGTCCTTCCGCATCTCTTGCTCCGGCATGATGAACGTGCGACCGATGTAGCGATTCTTGACGAAACCCTCGCGGTACGGAACCCCCAATTCCCGCGCCAACTCAAGTGCGGCGATCCTCCCGCTATCGGGTACTGGGATGACTGCGTCGATTTGGTGATTGGGGCGCTCTACTGCGATTCGTTGGGCTAGTTTCTCCCCCATCTTGAGGCGCGCCCCATGAACTGAGACTCCATCCATTCTGGAGTCCGGCCGTGCGAAATAGACGTGTTCGAAGATGCACGGTCGATGAGTCGGAGAATCGTGGCAGACTCTCGCGCTCGTCGCCCCGTCCATGCGCACGATCACGACTTCACCTGGTAGGATGTCGCGCTCGAACTCAAAGTCGAGAGCCTTCATCGCCACCGATTCGGAGGCGATGATTGTCTCGGTGAAGCCGTCGACCTCGCAGGTTCCCATGCACAGTGGCCGGATGCCGAATGGGTCCCGGAAAGCGACGATTCCCCATCCGGTGATCATGCTGACGACCGAGTACGAGCCCTCGACTCGGTCGTGAATGGCGGTGACCGAGCGGAATATGTCCTCTTCGCTGAGCGCCGATAGGCCACCGACGCGGCCGTTGACGCAGCGCTGGATCTCGGCCGCGAGCAGGTTGAGCAGCGCTTCGCTGTCCGAGCTCGTGTTGATGCGACGATGGTCCCGCTCGAGTAAGCCGGCGATGATATCCTCTGGATTGGTCAGGTTGCCATTGTGCGCAAGGCTGACCCCAAAGGGCGAATTGGTGTAGAATGGTTGGGCTTCTGAGGCGGAGGATGAGCCCGCGGTGGGGTAGCGAACGTGGGCGATTCCCATCGAGCCTTCCAGATTCTTGATGTGGCGAAGGCGGAAGACATCGCGGACCAGTCCATTTGCGCGGCGGTGCGAGATGTTGTCGCAGTCACTCGTGACGATACCCGCCGCATCCTGTCCACGATGCTGCAGAACCAGCAATCCGTCATACAGAGTCTTGCCCACTTGGGAGTCAGGATGCCCGACAAGGCCGATGATTCCGCACATCGGGTATCATACCTGCCTGAGAGGAGAGGGCCTTAGCCATTTCCGGCTATCCAACGTTCATTTCTTCGGTGGGTAAGCCAGCGAGCGATTGCGCTTGCTCCAGCGGAACTTGCGCTTGCGGGCGGTGACACCATAGCCGCACGAAGCGCATTGGCGCTTCTGCTTGTGGTAGGAATGCTTGCCGCAGCGGCGGCAACGGATGTGGGTGGACTTCTGCCTCTTACCCATGCTTGGAGTACCCTTTGACATGATGACCACCTGTTAGGACAGCGCGGCGACCGACCGGCGTGTTATGAGCGTTATGCACGCAAATGCCGAGCCCCATGATGCGAGAGGGGCGAGCATGAGTGAGCGCAGTCATCGACCCCAAGGGGTCGCTCAGTCGTCGAGGGAAGCCAGTAGGGGGTCCTCTGCTGAACGCGCGAAGGTGATTCTCAGCATCTGCACGGTTCCGGCTGCGAAGAGCAGAGGCAGGAACAGGAACAAGGTCGAGAATCCGAAGTCGAGCCAGAGGAATAAGAGACTCTTGAAATTGTCCAGGAGACTCTTGAAATTATCTAGTTCAAAGAGATACATACTGCCAGTATCTTGGTCCAGACCAGCGACCACCCCTAGCATCAGAACCGGTCCGAGGAGGAATATGATTGAAGCGAGAATCGGTAGAATCGGCCGATGATATTCATTGAATGTCGCCAGCAGATGAATCAGGAAGCAGAAACTCACCGTCACCATACCTACACCGATGCACGTCGCCACATTAATCGGTACCTCAATGAGGAACGAGAGCATCTCGATCATTCCACCTCACCTCCGAGATTGCGCCGAATCATCTCGGTAACCATCCTGCTCTCGCGTTCGTCCAGCGGCGAGATCTTGGGCATTCGAGGTGTCTTCCGCTCGGTGTATAGAACCACCTGAACATGGATCCAGATGGTCGCAGCCATGCTGGCGAGGACAATCAGTCCGAGGAGGATGAAGAAGGGTTCCGAGATGATGAATTCGTAGAACCACATCCTCGACATCAGAAACCAGGCCGCGATGACCAGAGCCCATCCAGCGGTGACGCTGCGCGGCCTTTTCCTGCCGTAGACCGAAGAGCCTCTGATGATCATCAGCGAACCCAGCAGAGCGAGAACGATCCATGACAATGAACCGATCAAGACATCGAGATATTGATCTCGCAGATCCCATCGGCAGTGGTACAATCTCTGGCACTCAGCATAACCGGGTTCGAAGACGAGCAGCGGTTCGGGCAGGAAGACCATCAGAGCGAGGCCGAGCGCGCCCAAGGGCCAGCCGAAGCGACTGCGCTTGAAGGAAGGACCCATCCGCCCCATCGAGAAGGCAGCGAGCACCAGACTGAGACCCATGAGAACCTGCATCCCCCACGTCAGCATGAAGCGGGGTGGCGGTGTCTGATTCTTTGAATTGACGGCTGAGACCGGTCGACTTAGCCCCTGAAGGGGGCTTGAATCGGCTCGACACAATCATATACGGGTCATAGGTGGGCGCGTCGTCGCAAGACAGTGAGGTGCTAAGCAATGGTCAAGATGCCACGCAAAGTGATGCGCTACAGTCCATCGGCTGGCAAGCACACTCTGCACGCTGTCGAGCGCGTCAAGAAGCGACGCGCGAGCGAGTTGAAGTGGGGTCAGCGTCGCTTCCGTCGAGTCACTGCAGGTTACCGCGGTTTCCCTCGACCTAAGCCGAGTGGCGAGAAGCCAACCAAGCGCGTCAACCTCCTTTACCGCTGCTCCGAGACGGGCAAGGCACACCAGCCAGCATCGCAGCGCGCCAAGAAGTTCGAGCTCATAGAGAGATGATTGAGGGGTCAGCATGAGCAAAGCGAATTTTCTACGAGTCACATGCGTCGACTGCGGACATGAGGCTATCATCTTCGAAAGGGCGTCCACACACATCGCCTGCTCAATCTGCGGAGCGACTCTGGCCAAACCGGCAGGCGGTAAGGCTCAGCTCTCAGGTAGCACAATCGTAGACGTCCTCGAGTGAAGGGGGCAGACGATTGGCTGGCGATTCAGAAGAACCGTGGCCATCTGAAGGCGAACTTCTGGTCTGTACTGTCAAGAGCGTTCGAGAGAACGGCGCTTACCTGAACCTCGATGGTTACGGCGAGCGCGAAGGATTCGTCTTCATCGGCGAGGTCGCCGCCGGCTGGGTTCGCAGTATCAGGAACCATCTGCGCGTCGGTCAGCGCGTCGTCGCCAAGGTCATCGGTGTGCGCCGCGACCGACGGCGGGTCGACCTCTCGATCAAGTCCGTCTCGGCCGAGCGGCGCAAGGATACGCTGCAATCCTGGAAGAACGAGATGCGCGCTACGCAGATTATGAAGGTCGCAGCCGAGCGCGTCGGCTGGGATGAAGCGAAGACCACCGATATCTCAGACGAGATGATGGAGATCTTCGGCGGTCTCTACGGCGCTTTGGAAGAGTGCGCCATCTCTGAAACTGCTCTTTCCGACAACGGCTTCAGCGGCGACTGGATGGCCGTTGTCACCGAATTGGCCATCGAGAACATCGTCCCACCTTTCGTCGAGATTCGCGGCCAATTCGACATCGAAGTCTGGGGACCGAGCGGTGTCAACGCAATCCGCGATGCCCTCCTCGCAGCAGAAGCCTGCGCAGAGGGCATCGAAGAAGCAACACTGACTTGCCATTACGACGGCGCCCCACATTACCGCATTGACATCAAGGCGCCTGATTACGAGGTGGCCGAATCGTTGTGGAATAACGCTCAGCTCGCAGCGAGCGAAGCGATAGCGGCGGTAGATGGTTCAATCGACATCGAACGGATGTGAAGCAGCATCAAGCATGCTACAACTTCAAAGACCTCTGGAAGGGGCTTTGGAGAACGAGGGTTGGGATGGCTCGAACGAGACTTCAGAAATGTACGGCCTGCGGCGAATATGGCCTAGGCGAGGAATGCAAGGATTGCGGTGGAAAAATGATTACTGTCGCACCTCTGAAATTCTCGCCACAAGATGCTCAAGGAGCGCGGCGAAGACAGCGCGAAAACGCTGGAAGCGACGAGTGGATCGAGAAACTCCCGACTCCTCGCAAGGGGGATGAGGAAGAGTGAATAGGACTCAGATGCATTGGTTGATCGACGACGGACTTCCCAAACACGTGGCTCTCTTAGAGGCTGTGCCCGGCGTCGGAAATGTCGGAAAACTGGTTGTCGATGCGCTTGTTGAGAAGCACCCCTCGACACTCATCGCGAGAATCCTGCACCCAGAAATGCCTCCACATTCGACACTCGATGACAATGGTCTGCTGGTTCCCCCCTCGATGATGATTCACCGTGTGATGCTACCCGATGGGCGTTATGTGGTGACAATCGGCGGCGATTTACAACCGATGACCGCCGCCGGCCAACACGAGGTCGCTGAAGCGATTTTGGGCGTTGCCAAGGCCGGCTCGACTCCACAATTACTGGTGCTGGCTGGTCTGGCTGCAGATGTCGAGGACAAGGATGTCCACGTCATCTGTGCTGATGCGACGGTGCGGGCGAATCTGGAAGCGAATGACATTCCTGTATCGCGCGAGCAGCCCGAGGCCGGGATGATCGGTGTTGCTGGGCTGCTCGTCAGCCTCTCGCCGATTCACGATGTACCGACCGTGGCGCTGGTCGCTGAGACTGTTGGTGCCAGCGCCGATGTTCAAGCGGCCGACCGTTTGGCGAGATGGATCGAGGAAGCCTTCGCCATGCCGCTCGACCTCGACATCGATACCACTGAGGAGACGGCTCGCAAATTGCTCGCGAGCATCGAGGTCTCGGGCAGTCTCGAGGAACATCTCGGATTAGGCGCCGAGTCTGATGACTTCTACGTCTGATTCGACTCGATGCTCATAGCGTGGGGAGACTCATCCACCACTTGAGACGACGACGAGTTCGAGGCGGATGTCTTCGCTGATGACCGATGTGTGCGGGACGATTGTCTGACCCAGAACCGCGAGCACGGTCGATGAAGGAATCGACAAGCGATCGAGGACTTCTGAGATCGTGATCGCCGCCTCACTCTCGACGACTAGGACCTCGTCGCCATGCTCGACCTCGATTCGCATGTTCGGTGGGTGGCGAGTCAGACTTATGACCGAATCGCAGGTGGCGGGCACGCTGCCGAGATCGCATAGCCCGGTATTGCGGTGGATTCGAAATCCACTGTCCCTTGGACTCGGGGGTTCAAATCCCTCTCTCGGCGCCATCTTCCTCTTCCCACCAGCCTACTTCTTCCGAGGGTTCCTCGCCGGTTTGTGGATCTCTGCCAACTGGACCTTCAACGTATTCATCCGAGTCACCCTCCGATGATTCTTCTGTGGCGTCGGACTTTCTCTGGCTAACATCGTTGCTTACAGCAACGGAGTGCTTCAGGCGTCCGATAGCTAAACCAAGAACCATGACTAGAAGGAAAAAATTGCAGCTAGAGAGGAGTACTATGTTGGTGATTGCACCCGAGCCGACAGAGAACCCAGTAATCAGGACGCTTCGGTCAGGATCATTGGGGTCAACGTATACATCTATCGAAGACCACTGAGGATGGGCTCGTACGAAATCCTCCCTCCATTCGAGACTGCCGTCGGTTGCGCCTTCCCAGTCCACCAGTGAAATCTGATCGCTCCCATAGATCATCCCGTCCACATCATACCTGTACTCAACTTCCAACCCGTATGTACAACCATCTTCGCCGCCGCATTGCTCGAAGATGTAGATGTCCTCAACGGTACCCGATGTCCGATTCCAGTCCTTGGTTTGCCACTGCTCATAATGAATTGGAATAGCAAATGCATCAACGGCTAATATGATGACGAAACACACAATGGCACCGATCCCGAAAGCGTTGGACGGCCGTGAGTTACCCATGGCTGGCCGGCCAACCAAGGCCCTTTCTTTCTTTCGGGTTGTAAAAGAAGTAAGGCGCCGAGATCGCATAGCCAGGTATTGCGGTGGATTTGAACTAGGCGGAAACTGGACAAAATGAAGCATCACGGCCGCTTGCGCCGACGGTTGAGGGCGCTTCATTCTGAAGTTGAATTAAATCCGAATGAAATCTCTCAACCAAGCGAAATCTGTGATTTCTCGCTACTGAAATACCAACTCTCATTCAGAAAGCCGGCAACTCATCATTCGCCCTGAGATGAACAACCTTCGAAGAGGGCGACAACTTCACTTGAGCCCTGCCCCCAAACTCACCGATCGTGCCGTTCAGAATCGCAACCTCATCGCCACGCTCGACAGAGGCTGCGGTGATTGGGATACTGCCTCTGAAGGCGACTACACTGCAAACGCCGCTCTGGTCGAGAAGCGTCACTGCCCATCGCTTGACATCGACACCATTCGGAATCGCGTCGATCGACCAGACGCGGCCGACGACATTGACTTGGGTGACGATTTCGACGATCGGAGCTTCGTCCTCATCGTCGGTGATGATGACTTCTGATTCCTCATCGAGCAGCAGCTCGATATTGCCCCGCCAGATTCCTGGAATCGCATTCTTGACACGGACTCTCGCCCCATTGGCGATAGCCCGAGATATATTCGTTGGATTCTTGCCATAATTGGGTTTGACGACCGCCTTGTCGTAGCCCTCTTTGAGGTCGAACCTGAATGTGATGACACCCTTCTCATCGAATTCGGGTCCGCGCAGAAGACCGACATTCCCCACGGCGTCAACCCGCGAAACGATCTCGGCGAACGGTGTGATCGGCCATGCGTGTCCGAAGCGCTCGATTCGGCGCTCGAGAGGCAGGTCGAGGTCACCCTCGACATTCTCACACAAGCCGCGATAATCGCATCTGATGCACCTCGCATTCGGGTCGGGGTCGGTTGGAGGGTCTGCTGCCTTGCCGCCCTCCTCGAAGAACCGCAGGGGGGCGGGTTTGGTCGGGCAATCCGCCTCGCTCGGATCGCCCGCACGCAATTTCTGATACAACTCTTTGAGTTCTTTCTCGTAGTCTTTCAATTCACTTTCAGTCGGTTTTCGGATCACTTTCACAGTGCCTGTTCCGAGGTACCAGACTTCGAGTCCTTCGACATCCTCAGTGTGGTCGTGAGTCTCCCACCAGAGCCAAGCATAGAGGCGCAATTGCTCGATATAGTCGCCTGAACGGTCGCCTTTTCCGATGCTCGCTTTGATGTCGATGATGCGTATATTCCCATTCCATCGATAGATCATATCGTATTCGCCCTGGAACCATCCGTCGGGGTGGCACGTCGCTTGCTTGAACTGCCCAGCATCGGGGTCAACGAACCACGGTCGCGCCAATTCCCAAGCCTCGCACCAAGTCACTTCGCCGGAACTTCTCGCCGCCTTATGTGGTGTGTTCCAGATGAGAGGGAAGCCATCAGGAGCTGGTGAATCGGGCCGAGCCTCGCCGGCTCTCCATGCCTCCAGCATCGGCCCGCCATTCGCTTCCAAGCAACGCTCAACCTCGTCGAGGTGCATGCGTATTCCGGCAGCGATCATAACTCGACATTCGTCCTCGTCAGCATCCTCGATGCTGCCGCTACGGTTCTTGGTAATCTTCCAATTGTGAACCGCAGCCTCCCAACAAGCATCGAAGTGGAAGTCGAGGCGCGCGAGCGCCCACGTCTCGAGCGCCTCGCGCGAATCCGGCCAATCACCTTCAGGCCGCGCATCGAGCCGACTCGCGAGCCAATTCGTGGTGTCGTCGTAGTCGGGATCCTTGTCCGCTGTGAGCGGAGAGGTGAGGAGTGTGGTGGAGTCTGGAGCGATGAGGACTGGCGATTCCTGCATTATGCGCGAAAGGCATGATTCAGCGGCATTTCCACGGATTATCACAGGTGGCATCGGACCCTTCAGACCATGCCTATAGGCGTAGAACCACTTCCGCGGACACGAGGTCCAGAGATTGGTCTGCGAAGCCGAAAGCCTTCGATATGGGTCGATGCCTGTGCCGGCTGCATCAAAGGTCCGCACGGGCATACCCAACTACTTGCTGCGAGGGTACATGAACTCGACTGCGAGACTATTGAATTCATTCATTCTCTGATTGAATGAATCCGATGACGGGTCAAACTTTATGATGAATTGCGTGAACGGCAGGGGGATGATGGAAGGAAGTCATACAGAAAGACCCGCCAATAAGATGCCATTCATGGATGCCATGAAAAGTGGAGTATCAAACTCTTTTAATTTGAGTGGGCGTTCTTCACGTTCCGAATATTGGTGGTTCGTATTGGGTGGCATTATCTTCCAAATGGTATGCACAATTGTAGCAACACAGGCAGTCGAAGTTTTAGCACTATTACCCTTTCTACTTGTTCCAGCAATAATTACTCTTATTGTAAGAAGGCTACATGACCTCGGAAAATCTGGTTGGTGGTTCTTCATTGGTTTAATCCCCCTTGTTGGAGCGATTTACTTAATTTACCTCTTCGTTCAAGAGGGCGATTCAGGGCCAAATGTGTATGGATCTGTTCCAACAAATATGCTTGAATAATTGTTTTACGAAGTATATACCGATAAACATCGCGGAATGAACACCGAAGGATGATTCATTCATCGCGCTCGGCGCCGTTGAGGTAGACGACAGTCATCTCCAATCGCTCGTGAGTCGGGTGGACCTCGACCAGAGCGATCGGCGCATCGATCTCTCCAGCCAACTCCTCAGCCATCACCAGAGGCAACTCGATGCGTCCGTTGTCCTCGTCGAAATACATGAATCGGCGCGGCAACGCCGTCTGTTCGTGAATCTCCTCGATCCAGTCCGCGGCGTCATCAGAATCACAGTCGATCGAACCGAAGACCAGCGTGCCATCCTCTGTCAGAATCTCATGCGGAGAAATCGTATTCTCACCACGGCGAAGGAAGCGGCGGCGAAGCTGCCCACTATCCTTGTAGGTCGAAGTGCAGAATTTCAGATGATACGGATAGGCCTCGCGAACCTCCCCATCCTCAGGGTCGGGCGCACCGATCTGAGCAGCAATCACACGGTCGCGCATGCGAACCGATAACTCAGCCGAACCAGCAGCCCCCGCAGTGATCTCGTCGGAGAGGTTGAAGCCGCGCACCACCATGTTGTCGTGATTGCCAACGGTGATCTCCAACTCATTGAGATTCAAAAATTGCACATCCATCCCTCGCAGAGTCTCGAGCAATTCGAACAACTCATCAGCCTTGTCGGGCTCGGTCGGAATCTCAACCCCGGTCAACATCCCAGCAGCGGTGCAAGCCGCAATGGTCTCGCGGTATTTCTCAGCCTTCAAATCCAGGAAATGGAAGCGAATCTCGTCCAACCCAGCCTCAGCGAACTCAGCAGCCCATTCAGCCTTGAACGGAATACTCGTGTACATGTGCAGGTGGAAGCCATCCCCAAACTCAGTTTTGAGAATTCGACAACCTTCCAAAACCCTCTCGCGAGCCATGACAGGGTCGCCACCAGTAATCCCAGCACCGGTCGCATTCATGGCTCGAGCCTCTTCGATCACAGCCCCCCAATCGCCGATTTCGACACGCCGTTCGTTAGCGTACATGAAGTCGATTTCGCGGCGGTTTTCGGAGAGTGGACAGTAGTCGCACATCCAGTGGCAGTGGCCGGTGATGAACAGCACCAACTTGCTCCCCATCTGGCATTGGATACAACCCTCGGTATCGCTCGCATCCGCCGCCTCGGGCAACTCAGGAATGTTCGGCAAACGCAGTTGAAAAGTCATGCAGCCACCTCTTTTACAGTCTCTAATAACCATTGATGGAAGCCATGATCATTTGATAATTCGGGATGGAAAGTAAGAGCCAAACGATTACCAAAACGCACCCCTACAACCTCTTCACCAAGGGTGGCTACGACCTCTGACGAATCGCCCACATTTGTGAATCGCGGCGCGCGGATGAAGACGCCTGGGAAGTCGCGGGCGAGGAGGCTTGAGTCGAGCGCGCCCTGGAATGAATCGACCTGCCGGCCGAAGGCGTTTCGGTCGATTTCGGCGGCGACTAACGGCTCGCCGCCGTCACGAGGATCACAGAGCAGAATTGCACCCGCGCAGGTCCCGAGGACCGGACGGGTGGCATCAGCGCGAAGCCACGAAAACACAGCGGGCAACAGACCCGATGAAGGATCGTTTCCAGTCAGCCGCATCGTGGTGGATTCACCACCGGGGAAGACGAGTGCATCAGGTTCAGCCTGTATCAGGTCCGAAGCCTTGCGCAACTCGTGAATTTCGATTTCGATGTCAGCATCGGCAGCCGCCGAGGTGAGCGCCGCAATGTGAACGTGGCGAGCGCCCTGCAACATGACGAGACCGATGCGAAGCACGACCTGCCGGCTGAACCATCCGGCTTCAATCCAACCCTTAATCAGTAGAAGCGATGAAAGACCCCAGCACACGTCCAAAGGTCGTGGTCAACTCATCAAGGATTCACAACTTCGGCGCCGGTCCAGCAGTTCTGCCATTATCGGTCGTCGAAGAAGTTCAAGCAGCATTACCCAACTTACACGGCAGCGGCTTCGGGCTCTGCGAGATCAGCCACCGAAGCCCGACTTTCCAAGCGGTTGTCGACAGCGCCATGGCACGCATCAGAAGGGTGCTGTCGATTCCAGAAGATTATACGATTCTATTTCTTCAAGGAGGCGCTTCACTGCAATTCTACATGAGCGCGCTAAACCTGTTAGCCCCGGGGGAGGCAGCGGATTTCCTCGTCACGGGAGGTTGGTCGCAGAAGGCCTTGAAGGAGGCAAATCGCATTGGCGAAGCAGCGGCGCAGTGGGACGATTCTGCAAATGGATTCAAGTCGGTTCCAAACGACGGTGATTACACGATTCGCGAGAACGCAGTCTACCTGCATTACACGTCGAACAACACACTGATGGGTACTCAATTCCACCATCTTCCATACTCGGGCGGCAAGCCACGGGTGCTCGATGCGTCCTCGGATATCGCCGGGGTTCCGCTCGATGTAGGGGCTCACGATCTGATCTACGCGGGGGCTCAGAAGAACCTCGGACCTTCGGGGGTGACGTTGGTCATTCTCTCACCTTGGGCCCTGGCTCGGGCGCAGACAAACTCTACTTCGGGCGGTCATACCGGTGCCGGAAATCCTACCATGCTCGATTATACAGTTCATGCTTCGAAGGGGTCGTTATTCAACACTCCAAACACCTTCGGGATATTCGTTCTCGACTGCGTTTTCAAATGGCTTGAGGAGAACGGCGGACTGGCTGGATCGATTGCGCGGAATCGGGCTAAGGCGGCCCTTCTGTATGGCGAGCTCGACCGGACTGATTTCTGGGTTCCACATGCTGAGGTTGGCTCTCGCTCGGTGATGAACGTCACTTGGAGATGTGCTGATGAAGCTCTCGAATCGGTGTTTTTGGCGGAAGCGACTGCGGCTGGTCTTGGTGGTCTGAAAGGTCATCACTCGGTCGGTGGTATTCGGGCAAGCATGTACAATGGCTGTCCTATCGGGTCTGTCGAGGCGCTGGTTGAGTTCATGCGCGGCTTTGCGGAGCGGCATTCCTGAGAATGCGGCGCAGATGGCCGCTTCCATGCGGATTTTCTATCAAGGAGAGATTGATAACCGCGTGGAATGGTTCGCGACGCGATGACCGAGTTGGACAGCATCGAGAGCATGTTGGATGAACAGCGTCGTTTTCCACCCCCCGAGCCAATCGCCAGCGAGGCGCACATCACCGACCTCGATGAATATCAATCGATGTGGCGGCGCAGCATCGCCGACCCAGCCGGCTTCTGGGGTGAGATCGCCGAGGAGTTCGAGTGGTATCGCAAGTGGGACGAGGTCGCCTCTTGGGATTTCGTGGATGCGCAGATCAAGTGGTTCGAGGGTGCCCAACTGAACGTCAGTGTGAACTGCCTTGACAGGCACATCACTGCTGGTCGCGCTGGCGAACCAGCCATCTCGTTCGAGGCGGACGACGGCGAAATGAGCACCTACAGCTTCAGTGAAGTTCTGGAGCAGGTGTGTCGGCTAGGTAACCTCCTGCGCGTGAATGGCGTCACCAAGGGAGATCGTGTCACAGTCTACATGCCGATGATTCCCGAACTCGCCTTCACGCTGTTGGCCTGCGCACGCATCGGCGCCATACATTCAGTCGTGTTCGGCGGCTTCTCTGCAGACTCACTCGCCCAGCGCATCGTCGACTGCACCTCAGACGTGCTCGTCACCACAGACGCCGGCATCCGCGGCGGCAAGCTGGTCCCTCTCAAGTCGACGGGCGACGCTGCCATCGAACTCGCCGCTGAGCAGGGCGTCAACGTCCGCTGCGTGATAGTCAACCACAGAGCAGGCGATGGAATCGGCGAAGGCAGCCCGGGCTGGGTCGTGGGAAGGGATGTCGATATGGAGGAAGGAATGGCATCCCAAGGAACCACTTGTGAGCCGGAGATCATGGAAGCTGAGGATCCACTCTTCATCCTCTACACGTCTGGCTCGACTGGCAAGCCAAAGGGGGTTCTGCACACTCAGGCGGGTTACATGGTGTATGCGGCTACGACCTGCAAATACGTCTTCGACCTGAGGCCTGAGCGCGACCTGCACTTCTGCACGGCAGACATAGGATGGGTTACCGGTCACACCTACATCATCTACGGCCCGCTCGCTCTGGGGGTTCACACACTGATGTTCGAAGGAATTCCGACCTACCCTGACGCTGGGAGGTTCTGGGACATCTGTGACAAGCACCGTCCTACCACCTTCTACACCGCTCCCACCGCAATCCGGGCCCTCATGGTGCATGGCACTGAGCCGGTTCATCGCTACAAGCGGGACTCGATGAGAGTGCTCGGGACGGTCGGCGAGCCAATCAACCCAGAGGCGTGGATGTGGTATCACAAGCACGTGGGAGGTGAGACTCGCCCTATCGTCGACACTTGGTGGCAGACGGAGACGGGCGGCATAATGATCACTCCACTTCCCGGAATGACGACCACGAAGCCTGGTTCAGTGACGCGGCCGTTCTTCGGTGTGCTGCCGCGAGTGGTGAAAGCGGACGGGACCGAGTGCGATGTGAACGAGGGAGGCTACCTGGTCATCGAGCAGGCGTGGCCTGGCATGATGCGCACGCTCTACGGCGACCACGAGCGATTTCGCGAGGTCTACTTCACCCAACAACCAGGGCGCTACTTCACCGGCGACGGGGCTCGCAAGGACGAAGACGGCTGCTTCTGGATAATGGGCCGCGTCGACGACGTGATCAACATCTCAGGACACCGTATGGGAACCGCCGAGGTCGAGTCAGCACTCGTGGCGCACAAGTCGGTGTGCGAGGCGGCGGTGGTCGGCTTCCCGCACGAGATCAAGGGACAGGGCATCTACTGCTACGTCACCCTCGAGCAGGGAATCAAGGCCTCGGATGAACTCAGACAAGAACTCAGAATGGGAGTGCGAACGATTATCGGACCAATCGCCACGCCGGACGCCATCCACTTCACACAGGTACTCCCGAAAACCAGGTCAGGGAAGATCATGCGACGCATCCTCAGGAAAATCGCTGCTGGTGACGTCAGCGACCTTGGAGATACAAGCACTTTGGCTGACCCGAGCGTTGTCACCGACCTCCTCAAGAGTCGTCCAGAGTGAAGAAATGCCGAATTTTCCTAATCCGATTGATTCTAATGGACCGTACTGAGCGGTGTTGATGAGTAGGTGGGCGCAATGTATGTCTCGACAAGGAACTCCGGGGGAGAGTTAGACCTCGACCTGCTCGACTCGATTCATATCAACCGCTCCGCTCTAGAGCGTCGAGCATCGACTCTGCCCAAGCGGCGTGCGGTGAAGCAGGACTGGCAGGTCGCCTGGATGCTGCAAGCGCTGCGCTGCATCGACCTGACCACGCTCGCCGGCGACGATACACGCGGACGGGTCGTTCGCCTCGCGCAGAAGGCGATCCGACCTGTCAGAGGCGACCTGTTGAGTGCACTCGACCTCGATGTCGACACGATTCACTGTGCCAGCGTCTGCGTCTACCACAACATGGTGCCCGCCGTGGCCGCCGCTCTAGAGGGCAGCCCGGTCGGAACCTGTGCCGTATCTACCGGCTTCCCGGCGGGGCACATCCCGCACGAGTTCAAACTCGAGCAGATCGAGGCATCGGTGGCGGCCGGAGCCAGCGAGATCGACATCGTGGTGAGTCGAGAGAACGTGCTGCGCGGTGATTGGCAGGCACTTTACGACGAGGTGCGTGATTTCCGGACCTCCTGCGGTGACGCCCACCTGAAGACGATTCTTGCAACCGGAGAGTTGGCCAGCCTCAAGCAGGTGGCCCAAGCGAGCCACGTGTGCATGCTCGCGGGTGCGGATTTCATCAAAACGAGCACCGGTAAGGAGAGCGTGAACGCAACCCTGCCCGTTGGACTTGCGATGGTGCGCGCCATCCGAGATTACCACCAGCGCACCGGACAGAAGGTCGGGTTCAAGCCGGCTGGGGGCATCAGCACCGCCAAAGAGGCGGTTGTCTGGCTGGCGCTGATGAAAGAGGAACTGGGTGATGAGTGGATGCAGCCCGACCTTTTCCGCATCGGTGCCTCCTCGCTGCTCGCAGACATCGAGCAGCAACTCGAATTCCATCTCTCAGGCCACTATTCAGCGGCCAACAGACATCCGATGGCATGAGGTGAATGAATGAGCGTCAAGGAGATCCTCGATTCCCTCGAATGGGGTCCTGCACCCGAATCGGACGCCTTCGCCCGTGAATGGCTGGACGAGCACGGCCCCGATTTCAGCATGTACATCGACGGCGGCTGGAGGCACGCCGCCAGCGGCGAGAAATTCGAGACGCGCAACCCGGCTGACAACCAGCTGCTCGGCACCATCTCACAGGCCGGCGAAGAAGAGGTGAATGCGGCAGTGGCAGCAGCCCGAGCCGCACTGCCCGAGTGGTCCTCAACACCAGGACACGTGCGCGCCCGCTATCTCTACGCCATCGCCAGACAGGTGCAGAAGCACCACCGACTCCTCGCCGTGCTGGAGACTCTCGACAACGGCAAACCGATCCGCGAGACCCGCGATGTGGACATCCCGCTGGTCGCCCGCCACTTCTACCACCACGCCGGCTGGGCACAGTTGTTCGATGAGACCTTCCCCGGCTACGGCCCGGTCGGAGTCTGTGGTCAGGTGATTCCGTGGAACTTCCCGCTGCTGATGCTCGCATGGAAGATCGCTCCCGCCATCGCCGCCGGAAACACCGTCGTGCTCAAACCGGCCGAGTTCACCTCAATCTCCGCACTCGCCTTCGCCGCCATCTGCGAATCGGTGGGACTTCCTCCCGGTGTCGTTAACATTGTCACCGGCGACGGACGCACAGGCGCGCTTATCACAGAGCATGAGGACATCGACAAGATCGCTTTCACCGGCTCGACAGAAGTCGGCCGCGTAATACGCAAGGCAACCGCGGGCAGCGGCAAGGCCCTGACCCTGGAACTCGGAGGCAAGAGCCCGTTCATCGTCTTCGAGGACGCCGACATAGACTCGGCGGTCGAAGGGCTCGTGAACGCCATCTGGTTCAATCAGGGTCAGGTCTGCTGTGCCGGCTCGAGGTTGTTGGTGCAGGAGTCTGTAGCGGAGGAGTTCCATGAGAAACTGCGTGCACGCATGGGGAAGCTTCGGGTGGGCAACCCGATGGACAAGGCGGTCGACATGGGTGCGATAGTGGATGAAGTCCAACTCAACACCATCTCTGAACTCTGCCAGCTCGGCTGCGACGAAGGAGCCACGATGTGGCAACCGGACACCGAACTCCCCAAGGGAGGCTGGTTCTTCCCACCCACACTGTTCACAGACGTCTCACCCGCTTCCACAATCGTCCAGGAGGAGATCTTCGGCCCGGTGCTGGTCTCGCTCACCTTCCGCTCCCACGAAGAGGCGATCGCGCTCGCAAACAATACGCGCTATGGACTGGCCGGCAGCGTCTGGAGTCAGGACCTCGACACGGCGCTCGAGGTTGCACGGGCCATCCGCGCTGGCACTATCTGGGTGAACTGCACCAATCAATTCGACGCCAACTCCGGCTTCGGTGGCTATCGTGAGTCAGGCTTCGGTCGCGAGGGCGGACGCGAGGGGATGCAGGCCTACATACGACCCACAGGTGATCACGAATCTCCCGCAGCTGTTCCTACCGCCGGGGCAGACACTCCCGCGGCAGCAGGCGGTGACGGCTCAGGAGATATCGATCGGACAGCCAAGATGTACATCGGCGGCAAGCAGAAGCGGCCGGATGGTGGCTACTCACTCGATGTCCCGGGTGGACAGGTCGGCCGGGGTAATCGCAAGGACATCCGAGACGCGGTGACGGCAGCCATCAAGGCGACCGCCTGGGCAGAAATGAGTGCTCATTCACGCGCACAGGTGCTCTACTACATCGCCGAGAACCTCGAACAGCGCACCGAGGAATTCGCGAGCATAATCTCAGCGAGCACCGGCTGCTCCGATGATGATGCGGCTACCGAAGTTGCCGACTCCGTCGCCGAGTGGTTCCGCTGGGCGGCGTGGGCGGACAAGTTCGACGGACGTGTGCACGAGACTACCATGCACGGACTGGTTCTGGCACTCAACGAGGCGATTGGTGTCGTCGGAGTGATCTGCCCCGATTCACGACCACTGCATGGATTCACCCGACTGGTGGCACCACTGCTCGCCATGGGCAACACCGTGGTGGCGATTCCCTCAGAAGCACACCCGCTGGCGGCCGCTGGCATCTACCAAGTGCTGGAGACCTCTGACCTTCCCGGCGGCGTACTGAACTTCGTCACCGGGTTGCGCCAAGAGATTGTCGGTACCCTTGCGGAACACGACGGTGTCGACGCCATCTGGTCCGCTGCGGGCGACATCGCCGAAGTGGAGGTGGCCAGTGCTGGAAACATGAAGAGAGTCTGGAACGCGGACACAAGCGCGGCCGACGAGGAATTGCTCAGAGCGGCGATTCAGGTGAAGAACATCTGGCTGCCACACGGCGTCTGATGCCTCAGACCGCGGGCCGCTTCATTTGAGAATCAGTCCTCAGTCTCAAGGATGGTTATATCTCGACTTATGGAGGTCGACGGGCGCCCAGCGTGTGATGGTTTTCCCAGAGACTGCAGAATCCACGCATGGCGTGGATTCGTCAGGCACCAGGGCCAACAACTGATGCTACGACTCCGAGCAAGCCGATGGTGATGACGAGGACCACGGAAGTCCGCAGTGCGCGTATTCGGAGTTCGTTTTCGCTGTCTTCACGGAAGGTGAGGTAGCAGAGATAGACCATGACGATAATCATCATGTGCTTGATTAGCATCACCGAGGTCCAGCGATTTGCGAAGAATTCGAGGAGCGAGGGGTGTCCCGGTTGGTAGAGTCTCATCAGGCCTCCGGTGAGGTTGAAAACTAGGCCGACGATGGTCAGGCGCTTTCCCATCAGACTGAGGCCTGAGGAGAACGAGATTTCTGTTTTCGGGCTCTCATCGAGGTGTCGTTTGACGTGGTAATAGAGAATCAGAATGCCCGATAAAAGCAACATCGAGCCGAGGCTGTGTAGGCTATTTGCAAGAATCATCATGTCGAAACCCCCTAGAAGTGCTCTCCAAGATGATTCGCCGGCTTCTTCGCCGTGAGCCGCGACCGATGATGAGAGGAGCGAGGTCAGTGTGGTTGCGATGAGTAGTCGACCTGTTGGCAGATTGGGCGGTGGTCGATTCATGAGCTGGCGGTCACCTCGGTGGTCGATTACTGAGGGACCGATACGTGTTGCCCATGTTGGTCACATACTCGGCTGTTGACTATTGATTCTTCCTCATAACGGCCTCTGGCATGCTCACAGGGCCGGTTATGTGTTTAATGCGGGGCATCGCGTGTTCTGATTCATGGCGCGCGCGGCGATTGTCTGTATCACGTTCGCGTTGATGCTCAGCGCGGTGCCGAATGTGGCTGCTCACGACGAGCCTCCGGTCGCTGCAGGGATGATTCTCGCGCTGTCGGGTTCGGGTGGAGACTTTGACTTGATTCGCGAGACGCCGGCTGAGGCCAGCCAGGGTTCACGCGACATCGTCGGCGGTGTCGATGTCGATCTCGGTGTCTGGCTGAGCGCGCCGCTTGAGAACGATATTTCGATTGTTTCAGGCGACATCATGGTGGTGATGTGGGCGCTGCCTTTGGTGCCAGTCATTGGAGATGGCATCGAATTCACTATTACGGTGTCGATTGATGGTGAGGTCATCGACTCGCACACCTCCGATGTGGTGTCGATGATCGAACCGCTGATCTGGACCGCCGTGCCATGGTTCGCGCCGAATATCGAGTTCAATGCCTCGGCGGGACAGCAGTTCGAACTGCACGCCGGCGCGATGCTGGACGGTGTCGGCTCGGCCCGGGTGCAATGGGGCAATGAGATGGATTCGCCGGCGACTTTTTCGATTGAGAATTGGTTATTGGTGCGGGAGGAATCACAGGTTCCGACCGAAGAATCTTCGCAACTTGAGGCCAAATTCAATACCCCGTGGAACTGCTCTGACATCGACGCGGTGACACTTGAAACCAAGGGACCAGTCGACGATCACGACATGGCTTGGGAGGACGGAGGCGAGTCTGAAACGCGTGCGCTCACGCGCGAGGAATGCACCTTCGCCCTCGACCTCGCACAGATCGAAGGAACTCACCTGACGCTATGGAAAGTGAGTATGAGTGACGGTGGCATCATCAATCAAAGCGGCAACTTCGAAGTCATGGCTCTTGAGCCTGAGGGGGTGACTCAACCATTGCACGTGAACCTGCTCGGTGGCGTCATGGGGGCTCTGCTGGCAGGCGTTCTTTTGGTGGCCGAAGTCAGTCGCAAAGTGTATCCCGAGCGCTTTGAAGGTCAGGAATCACTCGGTTATTTCGAGCGACTGCAAAGCGGCTTCTCAGCTGAGCAGTTGGCTGTAATCGGCATCGCGGTCTTGGTCGGAGCTTTGACCAATCTGACGGTCACAATCATGCTCTTCGCTGTGCTTTATGCTTCGCTCTGGTCGATCAATGATTGATGAGAGCCGAGCCAGCGGCCGAATCAGGCATCTTCGTCTGGGATTTCGTAATCCTTGACGCGGTGAACTTTCAACATGTGCGCTGCGGCATTTCGAGGCTTCAAGCGCGCTTTACAATGTGGACAATCGATGAAATCGCCGCTGCTCGAGCGCGACTTTGTTGCGGGTGATTCGGCGATCGACTTCGAGCCTCGCATCTTGACGACGAGGCCCGCAATACTGCCGACGATCAGTGCGACGAGAAGGAACGAGGCGGTGAGGGTGTGCAAGAAGCCAGGGTCGCTGTCCAATTGCAGGTCGTCAGTGACGTATCTGTCCTCTTCCGACGGTTGTCCATCCTCGCCTTGCAGGTCGATGATGTGCTCAAATTTTTGTCCGTCGACATCGAGTACAATCTTCATTCCGTGGTCGCCGGCGTGGATATGCAGAATCAACTCGTAATTGCCTGAGAATCCAGTGCTGTCGGCACGTCCTATGTTATTTTCACAAAGTGAAGAATCGGTCGCATCTTCTGAACAATCTATCTCGACAGTCATCCAGCGCATGACCCCACCATCCGGCGAGAGAACCTGGCCTTCGATGACGTAGCGGTGTGGCCACTCATGCTCGGCTTGGGCCGGCATGACGCCAGACAGTAGAATTGCAGCCAGAACCAGAACGAGGATGTTGCTTCTCATCATTGGATGGGTCGAATGAAGTCCTGTTAATGATTTCGCGGAATCGGTGTCCGATAGATTCTCAGCGAGCGGCTGTTCAAAGGCGCGAGCAATCTCTGATTGCAACAAGCGCCTGCGAAGCCAGTTCAGATATCTCGAGCCCACCTTCCATCGATTCAAAGCTGGTGGGCTCGGCAGGAATTGAACCTGCGATCTTCGCCGTGTGAAGGCGACGTCATAACCCCTAGACCACGAGCCCAGCAAGGGCTCGACGGGTGTTGGCGACTTAATCGTGATGACACTTCACATCCACTTTTCGGCCCACTCCTGTCCCCGCCGCAATCAAATGTGTCGGGCAGGTCGGAGGTTCGATGGTAGCGGGTCTTGACTTCGATGTCCTGCGGCAACGGGATACCTGGAAGGCCTTCGGAATCGGCGTCGTTCTGTTCTGCCTCATCGGCTATTCCTCGCTCTCCCTCTACGGCCTCACCTCCTCCACCTACGGCACCACAGAAGAGGTCGGCGAGGCGCCTGATTTCCTTGTGGCTTCGATGAATCGGAGTGGCATCGAGGACGCTTTCGCAGACGAGAATGGGATGATTCAGCTGTCGAGTCTGCGCGGAAGCGTCGTCGTCTTGGATTTCATGGCGGCCGATTGCTCTAATTGCCACTTTGTTCAGGCGCACATCGACCAGAATCTGGCGGAGTGGGGGGCTCTGCAGGGTGAGTATCCGATTGTGGCGATCTCGTTGGGGTCGTGGTACGGCTACGAATCGTTCGAGCGAATCAATTCGAGCTTCGGCGATTCGGCCTCAGACCGTCACATGCCCTGGCCGGTCGTCAATGGTGGCACGGATGTCATTCTGCTGGAGAATGGGACTCGTGGAGATCTGGTCGAATACTACTCCGCGCAAGCCTTGCCGCTTGCGCTTGTCATCGACCACGAAGGCTTCGTGGTCGCCAAAGAGAACACTGGTACGCCGCTCGATGGCTGGGACTCTTTCGATTCTGCCATAGAAGCGGCGAATGCTGGCGAGGCTGAGTCGCTTCGAATCGGCATCGCCAAGTCTGATAGATCGATTCAAGGCGTTTTCATCATCGGACTGTTTCTGGGCATTCTCGTCTATTTCTCCCCCTGCGCCTTCCCTGTTCTACCCTCGTACATCACCTACTACCTCAGCCTCGGGATGCGCGAGGACGAATTGCGGGAGTCTGGAAAGTTGAGTGGGCGACTGCCCGGTCCTTTCGAGGTCGGTGGCTTCGCAGCATTGGGGCAATTGACCTTCTTCGGCGTCGTCGGCATCATCATCTTCGGCTTGTCCGAAGTGATCAATCTAAGCGGTGTTCTGCACTCGGTCGCCATCGCCATCGCTTACCTGCTCGTCGTTCTAGGCGCTCTGATGCTGCTCGGCTGGACCAGCCATCTGCTCGCTTTCGTCCAGCGCTGGCTGGACACGTATCAGACTCATGAAACCGACGAGGTCTTCACGCCTCGTCGCAATATGTATCTCTGGGGTATTGGATATTCGGCGGCTTCGGTCGATTGCACCGCCGCCGCCGTCTTCCCATTCGTCGCTTGGCTGACAGTCGTCGGACAAGGTGCATTCATCTCGGGCCTGGGCGGCCTCATCCTCTCGGTCACCACATTGATGATTCTGGTCACAGTGATGGTCGGGATGGGCCGTCAAGCGATGGTTGGATTCCTGCGCCGATCGACTGGAATCGTCAAAGCGACCGGCGCTTGGATGATGATGTTCGCAGGCTTCGGTCTGCTCGCGTACCTGACGCAAACTGAAGCGATAACCGCGTTAATCGGTTGAATTCAATCGTTTGAATCGCCATTCCGGCGAATGAATCTTCGACGAAGTTCACTCGACTTTCTTGACGTTGATCGCGTTAGGGCCCTTCGGACCCTCGCCGACCTCGAACTCGACAGCGTCGCCATCGCGAATCTGTCCTTCGACCTGCGACTTGTGAACGAAGAGGTCGTCTCCGTCCTCTTGCTCGATAAATCCGAATCCTTTCGTGAAGTTGAACCACTTGACTGTTCCCTGTGCCATCAAGTCGAGGCGGCCTGCGTCTAGTACTTCATGTTGCGTGCGGCATGATGCCTCGAAATATCACTTCTGAAGCGTTGTGATGAGCGTGGATATTCGACAGAATAACTCCAATCAGCAACACTCTGACATTGTCAGGATTTCCCATACCATAGCCTTGCAGTACAACGAATCACCGATTTCTCAGAGTAGACGAAATATTTCAAGAACCAAATACCCCACGCCGGTCACGAGGCACGAATGGAACCCTCCGTCATGCTGGTTCTCGCCGTCGCTGGCCTGATTGCAGCCTACATGGCTTGGAACATCGGCGCCAATGATGTCGCCAATGCGATGGGGACGAGTGTCGGAAGCGGCGCTCTGACTCTGCGACGCGCGATTATCGTCGCTGCCGTCTTCGAATTCCTGGGCGCGGTCTTCTTCGGCAGCCACGTCACCGACACGATTCGCAAGGGCGTGCTCGATTTCGGCAGCGAAGACCTCTCCTACGAACTCAGCCAACAGCTGATGTACGGCTTCATGGCAGCCCTCCTTGCGGCTGCGATCTGGCTGACGATCGCGACGAAATATGGCCTGCCGGTCTCAACGACACACAGCATCGTCGGCGGTGTTATCGGCATGGGACTCTATATCCAGCCATCCTCGGTCAACTGGAACAAGGTCCTTGAGATCGTCCTCAGTTGGATCGCCTCCCCGCTGCTCGGCGGACTCCTCGCATTCACCTCATTCATCATCATCAAACGGGTCATCATGAACCACCCCGACCCACTCCAGAAAACCAGAGAAGTCGCACCGATAATGGCGCTTCCGACCTTCTTCGTTCTCGGCCTCGCACTGCAATTCAAGGCTCTCAAAGGCTTCTACTCGAACCTTGATTCGGCTGGAATCATCGACCAGTCGGAATGGTTACCAGCGAAGGCTGGGACGACTTTCAACCCGCTGGCCGAGGGCGCCTGGATTCCCATGAACGCACTGCTGGCCGCCCTCGCGATAGGCATTCTGGCAAGTCTGATCCTGTGGCTCGTTCTGCGCAAGTACGAGTTCGAGGAGGAGGGATATGCAGGTGTCGAGCGTGTATTCGTCTGGCTTCAGATCATCACCGCTTGTTACGTCGCCTTCGCGCACGGAGCGAACGACGTTGCGAATGCGATTGGACCGATGGCCGCGATCTACGACATCGGCACTTCAGCGGCTGGTGTCCTCTCAGCGGATCAGGTCGAAGTGCCGATCGGTCTGCTGCTTCTAGGTGGGGCTGGCATCACGATTGGAGTTGCAACCTGGGGCTACAAAGTGATGGATACGATTGGCAAGAAGATCACTCACATCACGCCTTCGCGTGGCTTCGCTGCTGAGTTCGGCGCGGCGACGACGGTGCTGGTTTTCTCTATGCCTTTCCTCGCCGTGCCGATTTCGACGACGCACACATTGGTCGGCGCGGTCGTCGGTGTTGGGCTGGCGGGTGGAGCTGCAGCCGTCGATTTCAGGGTTTTCGGGAAGATCGCCGCGAGTTGGGTTGCGAGCCTGCCAGTCGCTGGATTCGGCTCGATCATGTTCTTGATTCTCTTCAACGGAAGTCCGACGAATCTCGTCATCGTGACAACGCTTTCGATAGCGATCACATTGTTCGCAGTGATAGGGCCTGAAATCGGCCTACCCCCACTTCGACCATTCATGATCTCGGATACGCCAGGGCGCATTCAGGCCAGTCCCGATGGAGAGGCGAGCACGACGCCATTCGAGTTGTTCCACGACCACGCTGTGATGGTTGAGAAGACGGTCGAAGCGATGCTCGAGGCAGTCGCCGAGGCAGTCGCAGGAAGAGACCCTACTGAGAAGATCCGTCTCACAAGCGAGACTGAATTGCGGGCCGACATTCTCAAGAACAAGGCCCGTAAAGAAATCGGAACCAGTGTTCGCGTCGCCATCGGACGTGACACATTCCTGCATATGGTGACGCGCCAAGACCGGATTGCTGACTATGCTCAGAACGTCGCTGAACAACTCTCCTTCCGCCCACTCTACCGGAATGAGGAAGCGCGGGCGAAACTCAAGGCGATGGCGCAGGCGGTCACAGAGACCGTGAAGTGCTACGAAGACACAGTTGAACAACTGGAGAATCTCAGTCTTTCCGGCTTCACTCGCAAGGAGAAGAATATCCTCGGTGAATTGATTGACAAGGTGAATTATCTCGAGCACGAAGCAGATGAGAGGGAACGAGATGCTGCGGCATTCGTTTTCAGTCACGGCGATGATGATGCTCTGGCAGCGATGCACATGTACCGCGTTCTGCAGAGATTGGACGATGTTGCGAACGCCTGCGAGGAAGCGGCCAACGCATTCATTCCAATCGTCTACTCCTGAATCCGATACTGGGCTACTCCGGGTCGCCCAATCGGGCAAGATGGCTGAGTGGTCCGCACCCGATCAATGGTTTGGAAATGGGTGGATTTCAGCATCCGGCATGGCTCGGATGCTGTCTAACACCGGCAGTGCGATTCGCCAACCGATGAAGCCGACGAGCAATCCCGTTCCGAGATCCCAGATGTAGTGCTGCTTGGTCGTCAGGATGCTGATGCAGAGTAGGACGAATTCGACCCAGAGGACGAGAAGGAACAGGCGAGAGCCGGTGGAGTCGCCATGGCCGGCCTTGACCCAGCGGGTGATCGCGTGGGCGAGGAAGTACGAGTGCGCGATGTGCAGGCTTGGCCAGGCGTTCCATGGTTGGTCCATCTTGTGAACCATTTCGAAAAGTGAAGCCTGCCAACCTGAAAGTGAATCCCAGTCGATGTCACTCCGCATATCGATCTCGGCGGGGAATGCGAGGAAGAATAGCGAGCAGAATATGGTCGCGAGCGAGAGCATCTGGACCCCCGCGATGAGTTCGAGTCGATGCCGGTCGTCGCGGGGATTGCAGATCAGAGTCACGGGGTAGAACAGGTAGAGAGCCATGTAAGGAGCAATCATCCAGCCGATGACGGGAATATGACGGTCGAGCGTGATTTCCGGATTCCAGAATGTGACTCCGTTGGCTGCGGCGATGATATTCGAGCCGAAATATGGGATGGCGATCACCAATAATCCGAATATCAGAACCTCGATTCGAAAGAGATGACCTTCGAGGAGATTCCTGCGCTTCCACGTGCCCTCCCAGATTCCTGGCCAAGGAGAGAGAAGTTTGTCGCGCAGCGTCGTCAACCGCTCCGTTTGCATGAGCGCGCGAGTCTCGGGTTCGTCCTTGAATGAAGCGGAGGGGGAGGGGGCGAAAATTGTCTGAATGTGGAGAATCTGAAAGTGTCAGCCGAGTCGATGGCTACATGCTTCGCAGATGCGCCATTCAATCTCGACATCCTCACCACAATTCGGGCAGAGCCCGGGAATGACGATAATCGAATCCTCAGCACAGGCTGCAAGCGAGTCGTCTTCGCTGCTTTCGGTCATCGCGACCCATCCGGCACGGCGAGAGAACCCACCACAGTCACAAGGGCCGAGCCAATCAGTGCTGCGAGGAAGACGTCGAGGTTTGCCAGTCCCCAATCAGTCGTTGGCGAGAAGATGTAGCCTATTCCGGTTGAGATGTCCGCCGTGTATGCGCCGTAGATGATGACTGAAAGCAGACCTGAAACCGCTCCGAAAAGCGCTGCAGCTGGCGAAACCTTGTCCCACAGGGAGAGCAGAACAGGAGCGACGGTCGCCGTTGCGAGAAGGTCGGCGAAGAGGAAGATCTCGAAGACGCTGAGCGCGTCCATGGTCGAAGCGTAATAGATCGCGATTGGCATCATTGCGATGGTCGCGATACGCGCGAGGCGCAGGTCCATGCGACCGTCGGAGAGGTCACGAGTAAGCGAGGCGACAATCGCGTTCTGCAGTGTGTCGGCGCTCGAGCAGACGAGCGCCACTGCGAGAACGATGAAGGCGGCGATGAAGAGAGTTCCAGCCTCATCGATGAGATAGAAGAATGCCGCCGAAGGGTCGTCGACCGCACCTTGGCCTGCCACAACTGTACCCAATACCCCCATCACGAAAACCAGCGGAAGAACCAGAGCTGCAGCGAACCAAGCACCATGCTTGAGCGCCTCATCGGATTCGGAAGCCCAAGCGCGTTGCCAATTGCCTTGAGAGAACATCTCAGCGGCCGTAATCGCAACCACGAGCGCCAATCCCGACTCGAAGGAATCCATGTATGACATCGAGCCGATGCTCCACTCGTCAGTCGGATTGTACGCCTTCGCATCGGCGAGCAGTCCACCGATATCGCCGCCAAAGAGGAATAGCAGCAAGGCGACGACAAGGAACAAGACGATCAACGCTTGAATGCGGTCGGTAGCCAGTGAAGCAGGAAGTCCACCATAGGCGGTGTAGGCAGCCGTAACAATCGCAACAGCGACCATTGGAATCAGTGGTTCAAGACCCGCGAGAATCTCCATCCCCTTGCCGATCGCGGTGAATTCCGCGAACAGGAAAGTGAACATATAGAGCACCGAAATCAGGCCGACATAGACCTGCATAGGTCGGCCGAGTCGCATGCGAACATAGTCCGCAAGAGTAACTCCCTCTGGAAGTCGCTCGCGGATCATCGGACCCACATAGGCGAGCAGAAGGAAAGGCGTAGCAGCCGATACCGCATAACCGGTGACGTCCCAGAAACCCCCGTAATAGCCCACCTCGGAAGGGCCGAAAAGCACCCAGATTCCCATGCCAGATGCGAACAGACTGAGACCGATTCGCAGCCTGTCCTGCGAGCCTCGAGCGGACAGAAATTCGTCGCTGTCGAGTTCTTTCACACTCGTTGCTTGAAATCCGACATAGCCGAAGAAACCAAGCGTTGCAAGCATCAATAAATATGCAATATTTGTTTCCATTTTTCTTCCTCCGCTGGCATTACCCAGATCATGTCGGTGGGTCGTCACTCGAAAGTGACCTCTCAGCAAGATACTCCCCAGTCGATTCCCCGTGGAGAACTGAATTATTCAACATTCCTCAAATCAATTTTGATCGGATTGCATGAACGAGTAAGTCCAGTCTTGTGGCGTGTCGAGAGTTCTCTTGACCGAGCGCGGGCTGATCCAGCGCAGCAGATTCAGCGGCCCGCCAGCCTTGTCATTGGTGCCAGATGCACGTGCTCCTCCGAATGGTTGTTGGGCGACTACTGCACCGGTCGGTTTGTCGTTGATGTAGAAATTTCCAGCGGTGAATCGCAAAGCGTCGAAGGCCTTCTGGATGTTATCTTCGTTGCTTGAGAAAATGCTTCCAGTCAATGCGTAAGGTGAAGCCTCGTCACACATTGTCAGCACCTCATCGAAGTCCTCGTCCTCGTAGACATAGACGGTTAGAACCGGTCCGAAGATTTCCTCAACCATCGATTCAGAATTTGCATTGGTAGTGACGATGATAGTCGGCTCGATGAAGTAGCCGACCGAATCATCGCAGCCGCCTCCGACGATGATTTCGCAACAATCTCTCTGGCCAGCGCGCTCGATATATCCACTGATTTTGTCGAATGCGCGCTGATCGATGACAGCGGTCATGAAATTGGTGAAATCGCGGGCATCACCCATCTTGATCGTCTCGATTTCAGCGACCAAGTCGTCTGAAATCGCATCCCAAACGGACTTTGGAACATAGGCGCGGCTGGCAGCCGAACACTTCTGTCCTTGATACTCGAAAGAGCCGCGCAGTAATGCAACCAACAAGCCTTGCCGGTCGCAATCTGGATGAGCGAAAACGAAGTCTTTTCCACCGGTTTCGCCAACGATTCGAGGATAGGAATTGAGGTTAGGCAATGCCAGGCCAATCTCCTGCCACAAGCCCTGGAATACGCGCGTTGAACCGGTGAAGTGCAGTCCTGCGAAGTCCGGGTTATCCAAACAAACCTCGGTGATTTCTGCACCTGAACCCGGCACGAAATTGATGACTCCTGCCGGCAAACCAGCTTCCATCATCAATTGCATCAAGATGTAATTCGAAAGACACGAATTACGGCTTGGCTTCCAAATTCCAGTGCATCCGACAAGCGCCGGAGCACTCGGTAGATTCGCCGCAATACTTGAGAAATTGAATGGGGTGATCGACAGCACGAAGCCCTCCAACGGACGGACCTCAGTCGAATTCTCAACCCCTTCCGGAGACACCAACGGCTGAAGATAATCGTGGAAGCCGCGCGCGTAGTGGCAATTGAAGCGCCAGAAATCGATCAATTCGCAAGCCGCATCAATCTCGGCCTGAAAACAGGTTTTAGATTGATTCAACATCGTCGAAGCATTGACGCGCATGCGCCAATCACCCGCCAACAGATCAGCACAGCGCTCGAAGATCTCACATCGACCCCCGAGCCCGAGCTCGATCCAAGCCTGCTGAGCATCGACTGCAGCAACGCAGGCCGCCTCCATCTCTTGCTTTCCAGCGAGATGCACATTGGCCAGAACGTGACCGTGTTTGTGAGGAATCACCTGTGTCGTCGTCGTCCCAGTGAAGACCTCTTTTCCATTGATGATACAAGGAATCTCAACGACCTCGCCCATCTGTCGGTCCAACTCGGCGTACAGCGTAGCCCGCTCGGCACTCCCCGGTGCGTACCCCAGAATCGGCTCGTTCGCGGGGTGGTTCATGTTGAGTGGCTTTGCCACTCCCTCTTTCATCATTCTTATTCTAACCACATAGCCACCGAGCTCGCGCTGTGCGCCACAACATCCCCTACACTGAGACAAGGCCCACGGCTGAAATCGTAGAAGACTAGTAGCGGAGTGAGCCCATGGAACCGTTATCGCGGCATCGGCGGCGATGTTGACCACCAAGGCAAGACCAAGAAGGTATTATCAATCGTATTCGAACGATTTGAACGAGTGGTGAAATCAATTTCAGGACCACTCGTTCAAGTCGTCCTTCTTTTCTTTCTTCCATTCTCTGTAATGCACTTTGCAGATTGATACTCGGCGCGCTGAACCATCGAGGCCATTCTCGCCCCAGATATCGGCCGCGCGGTCAAAAGCCAGCCGCCGTCCACCGATTTTCTTGTCAGCGAAATTCTCGCAACCAGCCACTTGACAGCGAACCTGGCCCTCGAATTCCTCCTTCGAATCCTTGCCCGTTCTGCCCGCGGCCGTATCAGCAGCCGAGCGCTTCCTGCGTGCTTTGGACTTGAATCCCATGTTTATTCCTCAGGCCGGCCCGCTTAGAATGTTGCCTCGTCCCACTCGACATCGAAGGGGCCGTCAACCGCTGCGATGGACGCCCTCCTGTCGGGCCCGACGCCCACACTGACTACCGGTATGCCAGAGAGTTGCTCGATGCGCGAGACGATGTTTCTGACCGGCTCGGGCATCGCGGCGTAGCCTATTCCTTGCGCTCTCGAGTGCTCTGCCATCTCTATCCAGTCTTCGTCTGAGAGTTCTGGGAAGCCTTCATGGGTTTCGTAGACCGGGACGCATCGATCGACTTCGTCGGCTGTTGTCGGCAGGTAACTGATTGGGCGGCCGTCCAACTCGTAGCCGATGCAGAACTTGATCTCGTCAAGGCCGCCGAGCACGTCGAGTTTGGTGACGACAAGGCCGGTGTAGCCCGAAATTCGGTGCGCTTCCTTGAGGGCTACGATGTCGAGCCAGCCGGTTCTTCGAGGCCGGCCCGTGGTTGTACCGAACTCGTGACCGATCTGGGCCATGTGTTGCCCAGGGCCACTGTCGAGCGAGAGTTCGCTCGGGAATGGACCATTGCCGACGCGCGTACAATATGCCTTGGTGATGCCGAAGCATTCGGTCACATGGCCAGGGTGAATCCCTGCACCGTGAGTCGCATTTGCACGGCCGACCACGCTCGAAGTGACGAACGGATAAGTCCCTTGATCAATGTCGAGCAATGCGCCTTGCGCACCTTCGAGCAAGACATTCTCGCCGTTGCGAAGTGCCATGTCAACCATGAGACCAGTCGGGCGAATAGCAGCCCCGAAGCGCTCCAGAATCCACTGCAAATCAGCCTTCAATTCCTCCGCAGAAATCTGCTGCTTCACCTTCACGGTATTCAATTGGTGATTCATTCGTGAAATCGTCGCCAGAATCCGCTTCTCCTCCGCCAACACCCGCGGAATATCGGCAAATCGAATCCCGACCCGTTCGGTCCTATCCCGATAAGCGGGGCCGATCCCGCGACCAGTCGTCCCGACGACCTTGTCCGCGGAATCGTACAACCTGTGGAAAGGCAAGATGATCGAGGCGCGCTCGCTGATGAACAGCCGCGCCCCCTCGGGCCGCTCACCCGTGAGTGCGAACCAGCGCTCCAACTCCTCCTCAAGCACCCACGGATCGACGACCATGCCATCGCCGAGAACCAGATTGCAGTGGCGAGAAGTGACGCCCGACGGTATCTGGTGGAGTTTCAGGGTGGTGTCGCCGATGACGATCGTGTGACCTGCATTACTGCCGCCTTGGAAGCGGACTGCCCACGACGAATGTGGTGCAAGCTGGTCAATTGCTTTCCCCTTCCCCTCGTCTCCCCATTGGGCTCCGAGCACGACGGTCGCTGGCACCGTATCCTCGGGCTGTGTGGATGGTGTATCAACGCATTGGTCAGCCTCTGGAGGTCTTTTGTGTGTCTGTGTGTTGGCTTTCAGTCGGCGCTTCGCGCCGGGAAAACTTGCGTTTTTCACTGGGAATGGATTATGAAGGGGAGGCAGGTCGGCGGGCTTGCATGGCAAGTAGATTCCCTGAGGCCGAGGCTCGCCTCCTGAAGAAGTGGATCTGCATGAAGTGCAGTGCTACGCACCGTGGCCGCAGGCCGCGTGGTTGCCGCAAGTGCAGCTACATCGGCCTTCGCTTGAAGGCCACCGAGCGTCGCAAGGTTTGAGCCCACTGAAAGCGCATTGGCGCGCCTCAATAGTTTTCAGCAGACTGCGTGAGGCTTGTGTGTGCTGGCTTCCGCGATCGAAGGCTTCGCTCTAAGTATAGGGCTCATACTTGCTCTCGGCCCACAGAACGTGTTCGTCCTCAGGCAGGGCCTGCTGCAATCGCATGTCTTCGCCGTCTGCTTGGTCTGCTCCCTTGCCGATGCCAGTCTGATAGCAATTGGGGTGCTCGGAATGGGCTCGGTTCTATCAGGCATCGAGGGAGCAGAATTCTGGATAGCCGGCGCTGCTGCCGTGTTCCTGACAGGATATGGTCTGCTGCGCATCCGCTCGGCAATGAACCCAGTGGGAATGTCCACGGAGGGAGAGGGGGAGAGCGAATTGGTTCCGACCATCGGAGCGGCTCTCGCATTCACGTTCCTCAACCCGCACGTCTACGTGGACACGTTGCTGCTAATCGGAGGGGCGTCCAGCGGGTTCCTCGGCGATGAGCGACTGGCATTCGGGATAGGCGCTGCGACCGCTTCGTTCGTGTTCTTCTTCTCTCTCGGTTACGGCGCTAAGAGGTTCTCCGGGGTTCTAAACAAGCCTGAGTCGTGGCGATTCATAGACCTCGGAATTGCCTGCATTATGTTCGTGATTGCCGCAGCGATTCTGCTGCCGCACCTATGAGACTAGATGTTTGAGCGCCTCGAGCAGAGACTGCACATCTTCCTCAGAGTTGTCGATGTGAGGAGAAACCCTGAGCAGTCCGGCCCGACTTGTTACCAAGATGGAGTATTCGTCCTGAAGCCTGCGGGCTATCTCCTCGCTGCTTACCCCTTCTGGGAGTTTCAAACTGACAATGGCGCTGCGTTCTGAATCCGAGAGCGGTGAGGCCACCTCAATGCCGAGGCGCCGTGCACCATCGATGACCGAGTCGCTAAGTGTTAGGTCGTGCCTCCAGACCTCTTCAATCCCTATCTCGTTGATCTCCTCAACTGCAGCGGCCAGCCCGAGCGCTGCACCGAAGTGGATTGTGGTGTACTCGAATCGGCTGGCATCATCAGGCAATTCCATGCGATCGGCCCTGAGATCCCAAATGTCAACGTGGCTTCGGAATCCCAGCAGGCCGGGATTCAGGTCACCCCTGATTTCTGGTGAGATGTAAGCAACTGCGGCACCGTAGGTGCCACGTAGCCATTTGTACCCTGAGGACACGATGGCATCGGCCCCCGATGAGACGGCATCGATTGGCACCATTCCCATTGACTGGCTCGCGTCAACGACCAACAGCGCCCCGACCGAATGCGCCGCATCTGCGAACCTCCTGAGATCGTATCGCTGACCAGTGGAGTACTCGACGTGGGACAAGGTGACCACAGAGGTGGCTTCGTCTATCAAATCTAGGATGTCATCTGGATTAGTGTAGAGTTCCTCGTCGTGATTTGCGAGCCTTATCTTCGCCCCGTTTGCCTCAGCCACCCTGCTCCAAGGGTAAACCGTGGATGGAAACGCGGTTCTGGTGGATACGATGTTGCTGCCCCCAGAGGGAGAAACCGCCCATGCCAGAGAGCATAGCAGTTCGGTCGCGCTCGAGCCAACGCAAACGTCTGCGACCTCACAGGAAAGTAGTCTCGCGGCAGCTCTGCGAAGAGGCATCATTGCGTTCTTTTCCGCCTCTCCATCGAATTCTGCCGCACCGCCGCGCGCAAGAGCATCAGACCATTCCATGGAGGCCTTGTGTGCCGCAGGTGAGGTAGTCGCCACATTGGCGTAGGAGAGGTTTGTCCAACTCTTCATGTGAGTCCTCGGAAGACAGCCACTGGAGTTGCGCACTTCAAGACTCAGGAGCGTCTGATTTCGTTCAGAAGGGTCTCGAGAACAGTCTGTATCTGGAGACACAGGGGGCCGAGCGGGAATTGTTTGCAATCGGAGCAGCGCTCGCTGTCTTCAATCGATTATGCGCGCTGAAAAGCGTGCGCGAGCGCACTATGTCCGCTTTGCCGCTGTGATCAACCGTGCTTGATCTCGCTGAGTAATGCCTCAAGCGCTGTCTGAATCTGCAAACACAACGGACCGTAATGGATCGGCAAGTTCGCGTCGTTGAAAATCTCGTCGAGAGACGACGCTGTCATACCGAGACGAAGGTCCATTTCCTTGTCTTTGTTGAGCAGCCATTTCTGTACTGCATCGCGAGCGGAATTGCGGATATTGCGCGGTACTTGGCTGTCTTCAAGCTGACCGATGACCTGCGCGATTTGGCTTATTCGAGTCTCGAAGTCCGACATGCGAAGCCACCAACGGCCGCACGACCTGCGGTCCCTCCTTAAGCGCATCCCTGAGACTCTCGCCGAAGCCGTTCCCGCGCCCCGGTTTTGACCGTTCACGAATCTGCTTGCCACGCCAACCATGGCATGTCCGTATTGGCCACTCCTGTGCCGATTCCGGAGCCGCAAAGTGCGATCAGACCGACTTGGTGGTGGGGCGCGATGTGGTTGTCGATGCCCCACTGCATCGCGGCTTCGAGCGAATCGACAGATTGGTCGCGAGAAGCGGAGATTCGCTCGTGAACTCGTTTGGAAAGTAGTGCGATTGTAATTGCTTCGCCGATGCCCGTCGCTGCTACTGCGATGGCGCCGTTCACCCAATATCCGCTACCTGGAAGTGGGACGTCGCCGACTCGGCCGGCTGGTCGATGACTGCAGCCGCCGGTGCTCGTTGCCGCTGCGATGTTGCCTTGCGAGTCGCGGGCGATGACGCCTACCGTGTCGCCGATGATTTCGGCTGGCTTCGTGCCAACATCGCCAACGTCGCCGATTTCGTCCTTCGGTGGCCTGCCGATGACCTTGGCCTTCAGGCGCCCTCGCGCGTCAGCCCACCTGCGCGCGCCCGGACCTGCCAAACCGTTGATCTCCTCGTCGAGCAGGTCGACGCAGATCCTGATCGGATTCGGCGTGTCCTCCATCGCGATGACGAATCCGAGGCGCCCATCGCCGGTCTGCAGGGAGGCGTCGGTCAGGACCGAGCCATCGATTCGCACGACGCTGCCAGTTCCGGCGTTGAAGACTGGATCGTCCTCGAGCAGGACACAGGCTTCGACGGCCGCTTCGATCGCACTTCCACCTGCTTCAAGGATGGCTCGGCCGACTTCTATCGCAGGCTCGAGATTGGCTCGGCGCTCGGGTCCGGCTCCGGCTCCGCCGTGTGCTACAATTGCTGGTCTTGCCATTCGAACTCCCCTCCCCTTGGGGCACGGGTGGGGATTTAGTGATGAGGGCGCCGCTCATGCGGCGACATCAAGCGCTGGGTTGCGAATCAGGTCCGCCCGAAAACGTGTCGATGACACTCGCGAGGCGCTCGACGATGCTGACCTTGTCCTCTGCGCCGACGAGTGCGTGTTGCAGCACCTCGTCGAGCGAATCGACTGGCAGAATCTCGACCTTCGCTTCGTATTTCTCATCGATGAGAACATCCTGTAGATTGCTGCGTGGAATGATGACCTTCTCGATTCCGGATTTGACGGCGGCTTCGATTTTCGCGGAGACGCCGCCGATGGGCAGAACCTCGCCGCGTACAGTGAGCGAGCCTGTCATGGCGAGATTCTGTTCGATTGGAATACCCTCGAAAGCGCTGATGATCGCGGTCGCCATGGTGATTGAAGCGCTGTCTCCGTCGACGTTGTGGGTGCCGGGGAACTGTACGTGGAGATCGTAGTCTTGGATGTCTTTGCCAGTGAGTTTCTTGACTACTGCGCTGATGTTGGTGACAGATTCCTGCGCCAGATCCGACAGCCCTCCGGTTGCGATTACCTTACCGGACCTGCCATGTGCGGGGGTTACCATCGCTTCGACCGGCAGGACGACTCCAGAGTAATCCGAGAGTCCTGTGTCCGCGCCGAGGACTGCGAGGCCGTTGACGCGGCCGATGCGCTCGCCGCGGTTGACCAACATCGCATATTCCGATTGTCGCTCGAGGTATCTGTCAGCCACTTGCTGCTCGAGCGGTTTTGCTATCATGCGCGCGCGGGTGACGTGTTCCGAGCGCGTCAGAGCTGCTTTGTCTTCGGCGGCCAGATCTCCTGCGATGCGCACGAGGCCACCGAGTTCGCGCAGGCGCAGCGATAGTTTTCCTCTACGTCCGCTGCGCCGCTGCGCCTCTTTGAGGATGAGGCCAGTGGCTTCGATGTCGAAGTGTGGAATCGGCTTGCCCGAATTCTTGTTCATCTCGTTGCGAACTTCCTGAGCGATGAAGCGGACGAGGCGTCTGCGGTTGCGCTCGGTATCTGGCATGTCGGTGTTGACGTAGATCTCGTAGCCGTAGCCACGGATGCGGCTGCGCAGCGCTGGGTGCATGTTCTGGACGCTGTCGAGGTTTCCGGCTGCGACGAGGATGAAGTCAGTCGGCACTGGCTCCGACTTGGTCAGAGCGCCACTCGAGCGCTCTGAGCGGCCGGAGATCGACAGTGCCTTCTCCTGCATTGCGATCAGCAGAGCCTGCTGCTCCTCCATCCGCAGCATGCGGATCTCGTCGATGTAGAGAACGCCTTTGTTGGCGCGGTGCACAGCACCGGGCTCGACCCTCTCGTGGGCTGGAGTCGCTAGGTCAGCGCCTGACTGGAAGGGGTCGTGGCGTACATCGCCAAGGAGCGCTCCGGCGAGTGTTCCGGTCGCATCGATGAATGGTGCATCCTCGTTCTTCTCGTGTTTGACGAGGAGCTTAGGGATGTTGCCCTCATCACCTGCCGTAAGTCTGGTGCGGAGAAAGAAGTAGCCGAAGACGAGGAGGAAGGAGCCGAAGATGAAAGTCAGAATCTCGCCGCTAGAGATAGTCGCGAGCAGCAGCGCTGCTCCGACGATGAGAGCGATGAACAGCAGCGTCCGATTGGTGCGCTCGCGCTGCTGACGGATGTGCCCTCGACGCTCGGAGATGATGCTCGAGCCGCGACCGGCTGGAACTGTGCGAATGCGCGGCTCGTTCTCATCCTCTGAATTCCGATAGACGAGGATGTCCTCGAGTTGCTCCTTCGGGAGGAACTCGGTCATCGAGCGAGCCAGCATCGATTTGCCGGTGCCAGGCTCGCCGACCATGATGATGTGTCGACGCTGCTCGGCCGCCTTACGAACGATGATCGAGGCGGCCTCCTGGCCAATCACCTGATCGACCAGTTTCTCAGGAATCGGAACCTCTTCGGTCGAGACGATGTCGATGTCCTTCACCCAATGCTCGACCGGCGTCTTGCAGATCGGATCCTTGTCCTCGGCGACGCCAAAGGCGACCCCGTCTTCCCACGACTCAAGAGGGTCGATCGGCTCAGGCTCATCGCTCATGCTACATCCCCTCGTGAATATGCCTGTCACTTGCACCTTCTTGAAGGTGCGTCATAGCGAGCAAGCCGGTTTCAGGCCTCTTCACGGCGTCGTAGGTACTCTTCGCCATAGTGAATCCATTGCTCCATCGTCCATCCCGCAGGCAGTCCCTCTGGGGGTAGAGGAGGGGCCATTCCGGGTGGTGGCGGAGGTGCTTCAGTCAGCGGGCTGTCTTCGACTGTGACCGCGTAGCCATGGTAATCCTGATCTGCATAATCGTACTCGACCGAGCCTTCTTTCTGGCGTCGAATCGTGATGGCGAGAACCATCACAAGAGCGAGTGAAAGTAGAACGCCGATAGCCATCATTCCCATGGTCATCGTTGTGAGAGTTCCCTTCTTCTCGTCGGTCGGATCATCGCTCGGAGCCTCGACTTCCGTATCGATGGGTGCCTCGGTTGCGTAAACCTTGTACTGCTCCTCTGTGGAACGGTCGAAGCCATTTGAATCCACGGCGGTCACCTCGAGTGTAATGTAGTCGCCCATAGTCAGTCCGTCTCCACCGTTGGAGAGGATGATGAATGGGCCGAAATTGTACGAGTTGCCGAAGTCGCTGCAGATTCCAGTGATGGTATTGCAGACGGTCCAGATGACCTTGATGTCGGACAACTCGAAGTCCGCGATGCTCTCGAGTGTTACAGCCGGATTGGCTCCGAAATATGCTGGTTCCATGTTCACCACAATGTCGCCGTTGCCACTTCCGTCATCCCACTCCAATGGTAGGTCGTCCACCACCTGCACGATGAGCATCTCAGCGCTGGCTTGGCCGTGGCGGTCCTCGGCGGTGATGGTGACGATTTCCTCGCCGGCCTCGTCCCAACTCATCGTGACCATGCCGGAGATGGGATTGTACAGCACCGCGCCCGGCACGAAGGTCGTGACAGTGATCCATATCTCCTCGTCAGGGTCGTCGATATCGGTGACGATGTCGAGGACGTTGATGGTGATTCGCTCGCCGAGTTGGACCAGCATCGTATCGATGCCAGTGGTGTCGATTCTCGGCGCGTCGTTGATGTTGTTGACGTGGTAGGTGATGATGGTGTCGGATTCCCTGAATCCGTCAGACGCTCGGACAGTTATCTCGACCATTCCGAAGCTGTCGTCGTCGAGAGACTCGACATTGAGCGAGTGGCCGGTGATGCTGGCATCGACCAGCGAGGTGTCGCTGATCTCGACAACCGTGAGCGCTAGGCCAGATGCCGGCATCGAATCACCGTTGTCGTTGGTGTCCGAGAGGTAAGGCGTCAGAATCAGGCTTGCCGAGCCGCCCTCATCGAAGGATTGGGTCGGCACGCCGCTCCAGCGCGGCTGGCCGTTCTCGATGACGTTGAAGAGAATGGTTCCTGAATTGGAGTCTTCCCCGTCACTGATGGTCACGAAGATGCCTTGGGCCAGCGGTGTTCCCTGGCTGTCGTAGAGGATGTTGGCGAAGTTGACTGTGAGTTCAAGATCGTAAGCATCGAACTCGATGAATTCAGGGGCGTTGCTGTCCATGGTCAGCATCGACAGTGGAGTTTCTGCATCGTTCACAAGGCCGATTATCGAGACTATCTCGTTGGTCTCGACCTTGACTGTCGGGATTCCGGCGTAGCCGTTGTCGCTGCTGGTCAGAACGGTCGGTAGAGCATTGCGCAACTCGAATGCGTCTTCGGTCAGCAACCAATCCGAGGTCTGAGCGCCAGCATCTGTCCACTGGATGCGCACATCATAAGTGCCAGAGGTCGCGCTCATCGGTGGACTGAGAGTGTGGATGTAACGTGCGTTACCGCCGCTACCGACCATATCCACCGAGGATACCCACGAGGTATCCCAAGCCTCGGTAGCGTGCAGAGCATACTGGAGGGCGGGGCTCATGGAGGACATGTCGTCAACCAGATCATTGGCCAGAGCAGTTGACTCGAATTGTATCGAAGTGCCACGCTCGACGCTTGCTGCACCGACCACAGAAGGACGGTTTGGAATCGGCGGCATGTCGTGTAGAGCGCTGTCGTCGGCGTAGTCGTTCGACGAGACGCGATCCGCGGTGAGACTGAGGAGCATGGCTCGGAAAGTCGTGGCGCCGGATGCGTAAGGCGTGATTTGGGATGTGTCGAAGTCAACGGTCAGTGTCTGAGTCCCAGCGGTGGCGAGATAAGCGATTGAAGCGCCGCCGATGTAGATTTCGTCGAGTCCTTGAAGTTCGTAGATGGCAATCTCGCCACCGTCGTTGTAGGGGTCGACGCCGTTGTTGGTAATCTCGACGGAGACATCCAAGATGTCTCCGGGAACGAAGCCGAGGTTGCCGTTCTGGTTCTCAACCTGGAAGTCGGAGACGCCTATGTCGACGAGCGGGATCATGTCGAGGTCGACGGCCGAGAGGAAGGTGTTGTACGAGGAGTGCGGGCCGTCCATCAGAGCGAGGACGGGCCAGAAGTTCTCGAACTGGGTGTTCCCGCCTGACGCCCTGACGGTGTTCAACGGAACCGTCCAAGTCCTCTCAGCGGCGTTGTTCGGGGTCAGAGTCAACTCCTCGAAGCCGTTGTTGTCGCTGTTGAGGAGCCACTCCCTCCAGTTGTTGTGGGGCCTGTTGCCGTTGTCGTAGGCATCGGCGCCGACCTGCTCGGTGACCGCTCCGTAGAGGTAAACGGTGACTGAAGACGACGAGCCCAAGTAGGTCGCCTCGACTGTGATGGTGACCTCGTCACCGGCGCTGTTCAAGGCGGTAGAGAGTTCCATTGCGTATTCCGATGCATCCGAAGACATGCATCCGCCAGACGAATAGTCGGCGTCGTAGTAGTCTGTTCCGACAGAGCCGACCTTGTAGCATGACCCGCTCTGAGCATCGGAGAAGGCGAATGTCGGGTAGCCGCTTGAGGCCGCCATAACGTGGTCCGTCCTATAGATCGGGCCGTCGGCGGGCCAGCCTCCGGACTCGGACTCGTAGAACGAGACGAAGGTGAAGTCCTCTCCATTCGAACTCTTGAGGTTTACAAGCGAAGGGGCCGCGCTGTCCATGCACGGCCCGCACCAGTGTGCTCCGACATATTCACCGAAGACGGAATGGCCAGGGCTGGTGGCGAATCTCGGCATCTCTTTGACGGCCAGTTGTTCTCTCTCAGTCGTCTGTTCCTCGATCAAAAAGAATCCCATCGCCGACATGGTCAGCATCAAAATTGCAATGGTTATCGAAGAGAGTTCGTTCACTCGCTGCGCTGTGGTCATCGTTTTGTCGGGCGTTTGGCCCCGTATAATACTCATCTATCTGTGTCTTACTCTTGGAAACGACCCCTAGGGGTCGGGAATCGAATAAATTCGCATGATTGTCGCGGGTATTTGAATCGAAGGTATTGAAGCGTCGTTGCCACCGCGGATGCTCTGATGGCTGGCTCAACTTCCGACCCCACCCCACCCTCCAACACCCCAGATTGGGTTGCTTTGCGTGAGGACGACGGGCGGGCTTACCTGCTCGATAGGACGGCAGGTGAGGTGAAAGTCAAGGGGCTCGGTCGCTTCGATACTGGCCAGCTTCTGAATGGCTATTCTGTCGGCGACCGTATCATGGTTGGACAGAAATCCCTGACTATCGTCGATGCGGCTCTTCCGGAGGCGCGCAGGAATATGTTTCGTCGGGCTCAAACCATCGGCATCAAAGATTCAGGATTCTTGATTTCTTGGATGGGGGTCGGTGTAGGAAGTCGGGTACTGGAAGGCGGACATGGCTCTGCTGGACTTGCCATGCACTTGGCGAATGTGATGGGCTCGGCTGGCACCCTGATCTCGGTCGAGAATCGGGCAGAACACGCTGCGGTTGGACGGCAGAACATGGAGCGAATGGCCGAATTTTCGAGCGAATTTCCCGACTGGCATCTCGTCGAGGGCGACCTTTCTGAGGCGTCAGGAAAAGTCAAAGAAATCTGTGCTGAATTGGATGCGGCGATAATCGATATCGCCGAGCCTTGGACAGTTGTTGCTGACATCGCATCGGCACTCAAAGTGGGAGGCCGTTTGGCCTGTTATTGCCCGACGACCGCGCAACTCGAAAAGTCTTGGAATGCGCTCGAGGAAGAAGGCCTCGTGGTCGAGTTCTCAGGCGAGATGATCGAGCGCCGCTGGGTCAAAGCTGCGAAGGGCGGCGTTCGACCCGGAAACCAGCCGATGGGCCACACCGCCTTCCTCATCATCGCCGCAAAAATCGCCCCAGAACCCGAAGAGGAGGAGTGAGGCTGGCAGCAATCAACGCCTACTCATTCTCTCACTTTGCAATCTGGTTCGTCGCTGGAAGATTTACGCAAATGACCTGGCCGATTTTCCTGACGCTCTCGATCGGATGGGAGGTCATGGAGTGGTTCCTGCCTTTCGAATTCGCAATCGAAGAACTCACAAATAAAGCAGCTGATCTGGCATTCAACATTGGCGGATTCATACTCGGGCGACACCTCAACTATGATTGACTCAAACCCTACCTCACCGGTCATGATAGTCACAGTGTTTCGCTCACGACTCAACTCCGATGTCGGTGAAGAATACATGGAAATGGCGATGCGGATGAGCGAATTAGCACAGACGATGCCGGGCTACATCTCGCACAAATCCTTCCTTGCCGACGACGGCGAGCGGGTGACGATCGTCGAGTTCGAATCGATGGAAGGCCAGAACAAATGGCGCAGAAATATCGAGCACGGTGTGGCAATGCAGATGGGGCGAGAGACGTTCTACGACGAATTCAAAATCCAGGTCTGCGAAGTCATCAGGCAGAGTGAGTCCAAGAAATCATCCTAGCAGCAGGAGAGTACCATCATGGGTTTGATGAGCGATTTCAGAACTAGGGTCGACGATGTCGGTTGGTCTGGGAGGGTCATCTTCAACGAATTCATGAAATTCAACATCGTCGGTTGCTTCAACTCGGCTTTCGCCTTCCTGCTCTACCTCATGCTCTACCAGATCAACCTCTGGGACGCGCACACGGCGGTTGCGGCTTGGGTGGTCTCGAGCATCATCGGCAACATCGAAGCCCATTTCATGCACTACCGATTCACCTTCAAGTCGACTTTCAGATATGCGCAGAGTCTGAACCGCGCTTTCTGGTGCTACACATCTCTCCTCGTCGTCACCACCACGATGGAATACATCATGATCGAATTATGGGCCATCAACCACTATCTCGCATGGCTGTTCAACACCTGCGTCTTCGGATTCCTCAATTTCGTCCTCATCCGCTGGCTCGCTTTCCCGCCTGAGCTCGACGAAAAATTTCTCAACTCGGTCACTTGAATATGGCCATTTCACACGAGATCAAACGGTGGTTTTCCTTCACACGGGAGGCACACCAGCTTTGTTCGGTTACCCTGAGATTCTTCAAAGCAAACTCGATTGAACAGAGATTGATCTGCGGTCTGGTCTGCAGGTGCAATGGATGCTAAACCCTCCAGGCAAAGTTTTCCAATGGCCATATTCAAGCGATATCGAAGTCGATGATTAGATTTCATTGATAAATCGAAGATGGGACGCGATGGTATGCGGGACAGCAGTGGATGGCACCCGACCGCCTTCCGAAGCCACACGATTGGCCAAATTGTCAGCGGTGGCGCTGATCTCGTTGGAGAGGAAGTCTCCATCGCCGGCTACGCTGAAACTGTGCGCGGACGCGGCGCGATCGCCTTCATCATGCTGCGCGACGGCACCGGCCACATCCAAGCCTTCGCAAAGAAGGATAACATGGAAGAAGCAACTTTCGACGCCCTGCAATCAGCAACCCGCGAGTCGACAATTCAAGTCACAGGAACCGTGGCCCAGAAGCGACCCCCCAAGACCAAGGAAGGCGAGGCACCTCCGGCGCCCGAATTTGAGATACAGGTGACTTCAGCTGTGATACTATCCTCTGCGGATGCACCATTGCCGGTGGGCGTGATCGACGATGTGAATGTCGGCCTTGACATTCGGCTCGACAACCGCTACCTCGACCTGCGTCGAGCGCATGTGAATGCGAGATTCCAGATGCGCAGCAAGGTCCTGCAGTACGGCCGCGACCACCTCATCACCGAGGGCTTCGCGGAGATCAACAGCCCGAAGATAATCGCCGCGGCCGCCGAAGGCGGAACCAACCTGTTCCCGATGATGTACTTCGACACACCTGCATTCCTCTCCCAGTCGCCGCAACTCTACAAGCAATTGGCAATTCTGGGCGGGCTCGAGCGAGTCTTTGAGATCGGACCGGCGTTCAGAGCCGAGAAGCACGATACTTACCGTCATTTGAACGAATTCATCTCCTTCGATATCGAGGGTGCGTGGATGAACGACGAGGATGTGATGTGTGTGCAGGAGCGAATGATTCACCACATTTGGACACAGGTTGCAGCCAATGACCAGAACCTGATAGATGTCATCAACGAATACAAGACCTCACAAGGCGAAGAAACGATTTCCGTGGATATTCCTCAACTTCCGTTCCCCCGCATCTCTTATTGTGAAGCTATTGAGATAGTGCAGAATGGCGGCGGCGAGATTGAGTGGGGTGACGATATCGAGAGTCACCACTGCGATATCATAGCCGCCGAGTATCCCGGATTCCACTTTTTGCCTCGATGGCCGATGGCGATGAAGCCGTTTTACATCTACCACAATGAAGATGAGAAAGGCGCGACTGGTGGACAGTTGAGCAGAGGTTTCGATTTGAATTATGGCAGAGATGAGATGACGAGTGGCGGTCAGCGAGAACATCGAGTGGATGTTCTCGAGCAGAATCTGCGAAACATGGATTTGGATCCGAAAGATTTCACTTTCTACACAGATGGTTTCCGCTACGGCGCGCCACCGCACGCCGGTTGGGGTTTGGGAGTCGCGAGACTTCTGATGGTTCTGACCGGTGCTGGGAATATCAGAGAAGTCGTTCTCTTCCCACGCGACCGCTCTCGCGTCACACCGTGACCAACGTCACCACCCAAACCAAGTTTTCCAGATTCCCACGCTGATTGTTTTCATTCGGTCGCGCCGCCGGTGCGACCGAAAAGAAAGGGTATCGATTACCCTCTCCGAGATTCGGAGAGAGTCATGTCGGACAAGCCGCGCTTCGCATATCTACTGCTGAAGGAACACCCGTACGGCAGAGAAATGCTGCGCCAAATCCTCTCGGAAGGCTACGTCCCAACAATCGTAATCAGCGAAGATTCAGCAGTCGGCGACGAGGAGCGAGAGAAATTCCTCAAGCGAATCGAAGGCAATGACATCGCACCGACCATTTCAGCGCAATTGGCTGATTTGGCGGCTGACGGAGTCCATGTTCCACACATCGAAGTGCCACGCCACAACACAGAACACGTGATGCCACACTTGGCAGATTTACCACTCGACCTCATCGTTTTCGGCGGCACGAGAATCATCCGCGGAGAGATTCTCGATCATCCACGGAACGGCGTCATAAACAGCCATCCTGGACTTCTACCAGATTGCCGAGGATCCGCATCTCCAGCTTGGAGCGTCTATCACGACATCCCAATCGGCTCCTCGACCCACTTCTGCGACAACGGAATCGACACCGGAGAACTTTTGCTACGGCGAGAAGTTCCGGTAACCAAGGGCATGACCTACGAGGATTTGTGCTACGAAACCCTGGTTTTGGCTGGAGTCCTGATGAAGGAAGCACTGATGGCTTACACATCCGGACGCTGGGATACAATGCGCCACCCGCAAGGAGAAGCTGAACACCCGACGTTCCGAAACGCAGGGCCTGAAATACTTGAGGTCGTCAACCAGAAACTGGCTGACCAGACCTACGCGCACTACATTGACTGAGGAGGAAAACGCATGACTGACCTACTGAATGAAAACTTTCCATACGCCGATAACATACTCGCTGGCCGAACCGCACTGGTTTGTGGAGCATCGAAGGGAATTGGTCGGGCGAGCGCTCTGATGCTGGCTCGCGCGGGCGCTCGCGTCATCGCTTGCGCCCGATCAGCAGAAGTTCTCGATGAATTGATCGGCGAATTGCATGGCTCTGGCCATGAAGCATTAGTGCTTGATTTGGAGGATGTCGAGGCCGTTCGAGAAACTGTACTCGGCCTCGGAGTCGTCGAGATTGTCATCAATAATGCAGGCGGGCCGCCCGGAGGACCGCTGTTGGGCAATAATTTGGATGAGTTCGAAGGACCATTTGCCCGTCACTTGCACGCTGCACACACGATTGCACAGATTCTTGCACCTCGGATGGCAACTGTTGGATATGGGCGAATAGTCAACATCATTTCGACCTCGGTTCGCGAACCGATCGACAATATTGGCTTGTCCAATACGCTGCGTGGTGCCATGGCTTCATGGTCAAAATCCCTCTCCCGCGAACTCGATCCTTGCGTGACCATCAACAATATCATGCCTGGATTCACCGATACCGACCGCCTCGGCTCGCTGGCAGGCTCGATTTCTGAGCGAACCGGCAAAACTGTCGATGAAGTTCGCAAGGAATGGATGGATTCTGTTCCGATTCAGCGGCTGGTCGACCCGATGGAGACCGCGGCCGCTGTCACATTCCTCTGCTTGCCGAGCTCTGGAGCCATCCGTGGGGTCAGTCTTGCCGTCGACGGTGGCAGAATGAGGTCAATCTGATTGGTGATGCGCTTGCGCTTCGACATCTTCTTCTCGATTTCGCAGACGCCGGACACCTCCGGTCACACTCCGTCTGAAAGTGAGATGTTCTCGAATTTCCTCGATCAGGCCGTGAAGGCTGACGAACTCGGATTCGGTGTTGGTTGGGTTGCGCAGGCACACTTGTCCACCGAGGTGCAAAAGGGCAACTCGAAGCCTGTCGTGCCGCATTATCCGGGTGAGGTCGGGCTCTGCACCGATTTCTTCCAGATCGCTCAGAAGATGTTCGCGCGGACCAAGAGGATGGAAGTCGGCAGCGCTGTGATGTCGATTCTCGCTTCGGGCGGACCTATCGCTCAGGCAGAGCGAGTCGGCTCTTTCCTCGCCCTCCACGGACTCGACCAGAATGAGTCTCGAAAACTCCACATCGGCTTCTCGGCCGGTCGCTTCGAATTCATGGCCCGGCCGTACGGAATCGTCCCTCGTGACATCGTCGAAGAGGCATCATGGCCAGCGCTTCGCGGGCAGATTTTCTACGAAGCATCGGAAATCTTCCTACGACTTCTGAATGGCGAGACGATCTCGACCGAGATGATCCGCGACACCACCCTGACCCGCGACCACTTCCGCTCCAACGAGGATTGGCAAGCCGTGCAGGCAGCAGCTGTCGAGTTGCACGGCTTGGACGCGCCGCCAGAATCGATTGAAATCGCACCGCGTTATAACTTCGAAGAAATCAAGACGATTCCACAGGAATGGCGCCGAGATCTACTGAATTTAGTCATCGGCAGCCACGACCCGACACTGCAGATGGAGGTCAACAGATGGCGGCCAGTGCAGGTGTTCAACCTCTCCATCACGCCCCCGCACATCATCGATGCGACGCACGAACGCATGGCTGAGACCTACCACGCCGACGGTGGTGCATGGACCCGCTCAATGATGCCACGAACGGTCATGGTCTTTGTCAACGATGAGGAAGGACTGACTGCAGAAGAGCGCAGCGCGGCTGCAAGATTGGAAGCGAATGCCGCGCTGACAACCTACTGGAATGCATTGGAAGGAACGCTTGACCCAGCGAAGGTCGAGAAGGCAGCAGACAATGCGGTGATCGGCAATGTCGAGGAGGTGGCGGCACAGATTCGTGAGCGTTTCCACCCCGATGACCGGCTGATGTGCTGGTTCGATTTCTTCAATCACGATTCGGCGAGAGTCCAGAGAAACATGGACGCATTCATGAATTCGGTGGTTCCGCGAGTGAACGGAGGCGATGAGTGATGAGCGCGCGCAGGACCGAGCAACCATCGAGCGTCTCGCCGGGTCGTCCAGGCTCGGCGATTTTCCCAACAAATCCACTCGGTGAGCAGCACGAAGGCATCGCCACCGGCCGCGATGTGGAATGGGAGCCACTGGTAGATTTCCGCCGAATGGACGTCTCAGAAAATACCATCCACGGCGCCATCGCTTGGGCGCATGGCGACGAGATAATCCACTCATTCGGTGGCAATGTCCTCGTCTACGGCCGCTCGATGATGAAGCCACTGATGATGAAGCCTTTCACCGAGGCTCTCGATGGCGAACTCGACTGGACGCAGAAAGCCATCGCCTGCTCCTCACACAACGGTGATACCGAACACGTAGCAGCCGCCCAGTCACTGCTTTCAGAATCGGAATGGGGATTGATGCAATGCCCATTGGACGTTCCATTGATCCAGTTCGGCCGTCAGGTCCGACGCCCTCGCAGATGGTTCCACACCTGCTCGGGAGAACACGCTGCAATCCTCAAGGCGATGCGAGTGCTGGGTATGAACCGAGCCGGCTACACCCTGCCGAGTTCGCCTTGGTTCCCAATGTACTTGGACACATTACGCGAATACATGCACAAGCCGGACTGGCAACCGCTCCGCGTAGCAAAGGACGGCTGCGGCTTTCCGACCGTCTCCAACACGGTCGACGAACTCGCAGTGATGTTCGCAGGTCTCGCAACCCACCGCGACAAAGACTGGATCTGGGAAGCGATGAACCGCCACCCAGACCTGATCGGCGGATTCAATCGACTCGACTCGACCTGCCTCAAAGCAGGAGATGGAAAACTGATCGCGAAGGAAGGGGCGGATGGTCTGATGGGATTGGCCATCGACCATCCGGATTGGCCCAAGGGCCTAGGCATAGTAATCAAGATCGCACACGGCTGGAATTCTCAGGCGACATGGTACGTCGCACGCGCTGTGTTGGGCGTTTTGGGGATTCAACTTCGCAACCCTTACCCACTGCACCGACAGAAGGCGTTCATCGTTCCCGGCATCGTCCCAGAGCAATACCAGAGTGCACTTGAAGAAGTCGTCACATGGGATGAATGGGACCCTGACCGCGACCGCTTCACCCTCGATTGGAAGGAATACACTGAGGCCTCGACGCGCCCAAATCCGTTCAGCAATGAGGGCTTGGAGGGGTGAGATGGACCGCGATGGAGTGACGCCGCTCGACCTCGAGAATTACATCGGTGGAAAATTCGTTTCCCACTCGAATGATGATTGGCTGAATGTGCTTGAACCCGCGACTGGCTACCGCTTCGCGCGGGTTCCATTGTCTGAGCCGAAAGATGTCGACGCTGCTGTGGTTGCTGCACGGGCGGCACAGCCGGATTGGGGGGCGCTCTCCCATGCTGAAAGGGCTGATTGGTTGGACCGAATCGCTGATGCTCTGGAGGCGAAATACGAGGAAATAGCCTCGCTTGAAAGCCAGGACACCGGCAAACCGATCTCACTCGCGCGAGAGGTTGATGCTCATCGTTCTGTGACCAACTTCCGCTTCTTCGCCGGCCTCATCCGCGAGCATGTCGAAGAACAGTTCGAGATGGTCGACGCCACCAATATCGTCATCTCGAAACCTGTCGGCGTCGCCGCTCTGATCACCCCGTGGAATCTTCCGCTCTACTTGCTGTCGTGGAAAGTCGCACCAGCAATCGGCATGGGAAATACGGTTGTCTGCAAACCCTCCGAGTTGACGCCGATGACGGCGAATCTTCTGATGGAGACCCTTCACGAAATCGGACTCCCTGCAGGTATCGTCAACCTCGTCCACGGCAGCGGAGAGGGGGCAGGCGCACCGCTCACCTCCCACCCCGATGT
>OFJL01000005.1_pt1 | contig 111214 bp, 67 predicted proteins | sample 1540281 | NCBI WGS metagenome assembly OFJL01 (sample SAMEA104347343, study PRJEB22522) | marine metagenome | biome: marine biome; feature: marine water body; material: seawater | collected 2015-08-27T00:00:00Z | depth 2901 m | reverse complement strand
CTCGTGAGTCAACCGCGGGGGATTGGGTTGTGAGGTTGTGAATCTGATTCTGGAGCCTCGTCCTCCCAATAAGTCGGGTTCCATGCAATATCTCCACCGGCAAAACCCACCATCCCACAGCGGATGCAGGCTACTCTGAAGAGGATGTAGTCCTCGGAGCACTGCACAATCTCTTCCTCATTGGGCTCTAGGTATTCGTGTTCGCATTCACCAAGCATGAGGCCGGACTTGAATGGCCGGCTAATAAATGAGAACAGGGGGGGCGGGGTGAATGTGAATCCTCGTGAGTCCTAATATGGCCTGTATGGCTTGACCACGGTAGCCATCGATAGCTTCTCCTCGGTCATGTTCGCAGCAGCAATGTCCGGGTGCTCCTCGACCAATCGATTCCAGTCGATTGATTCCCATTTCGACTCTTCCTCCCTTCGCTTCCAGGTGCACAGGGCCTCGATGCCGTCATTGAGTCCACAGGCCGCCATCACACGGTCGGCCAGCAACTCGAGACGGACCTTCAGGGCCCCCTCTCCCCCCAGACTCTCCAGGAACCCCGTGTGCGCCTTCTCGATCTCCTCTGTCCTAGCAGCTGGGGGCTCGTCGAAACTGTCTGGGTCACTGCCAGCAACCTTCAGAGATCTCTCATGCTTGATAGCCAAATCTAGAGATTCGTCCAGAACTCGCAACTGGGGGTTTTTGTGGGTGGGCTTGAACGATCCGGTTACCGATACCGAGGTCTCCTGAGTTGTGTACTTCTGGACGATTTTGGGATGATTATCCTTGATAGCCGATCTGTCCAGAGATGGCGGTGACTCCCTCTGCTGGTAATCTAAGACGCCATCTATGCCCCTGGATTTCCCCATGAGTCTACGCAAGCGCTCGGAGTACAGATTGACCCTGTTCTTCGCGATAACATGCTTCTTCTTCGTCTCCAGCCAGACCTCGCCAAGCCCCAACTCTTCCTTGGTTGCCTTCCTGACTACCCCGTTCGAAACCTGATTGTAAACCGTCGTGGACACCTCAATCTGGGACCTGTGTTCCTCAATCATCCGATTGAGTTCCTCTGCCTGCTGTATGGCCTCTCTGACCTGATCTTCGTCCATTTCGAACCACTCTCCGTGGATCCTGAACGGCGCCCAAAGGTGATGCAGGTACTTTTCGGCCGTGTTTATGGAGTTCACCTGCATCTTGTGAATGGAGAAGACTTCTCGGGGGTTTCCGGTCTGGTGTTCGACGACCCTCTTCTCGACGGGACGGTCGAATCTGGTCAATCCTATTTTGACGTAGTCGCTGACCTCGCTAGTGCGGTAGTCCCGGTCCCTGAGGAAGTACAACCACCCGGGTTTTAGCACTACTAGCACGAATCTTGGTGTATGCTGAGTCCCTTCAATCCATTGTTTTACCTCTATTCAGGAGAGTATGGTCATACAGGCCCGGGGCAGCCGGGTCCGGCGGGGTGAATCGGTCCTACCCAGTGGGTCTAGACTCTCGTGGATCTAAACCCTGAGCTTCCGGACTCAGCGTCCGATGGGAGCCACTGAAAGCCCTTCGATCTATGGAATCTGACACTGAGGTTCCTAGGAACTATGGTACAGTATCCCGGCGTAACAATCAGTCGAGAGGGTGGTTGAATTCTGCTCCGCAATTTTCACAGACAATTATGCCCAAATCTTCGTGGAGATGGGTGACTCCCCCACATGTCGTACAAATTCCCATGGATTGATATATGCTGATGTGGTTATATGTTTTCCTATTTTCAAAGACTGACTGAGGGGCGACTCATTCGCTACCCTTTGCTCCATCAAAACTTCTCCACATACTTCGAACTAAGCATCCATCTTACAATTCTAGAAGATGGTATTCTTTGAAATACCTGAAAATGCCATTACTTTATCTGGTTTGACTCAGAGGGTGAGACATGAACCTACCTATTCTGTATTCCTTTAGGCGATGTCCATACGCCATGCGCGCTCGTATGTCCATAGTTCGATCTGGATTCCAAGTTGAGCACCGAGAGGTCATCTTGCGAGACCGCCCAGCCCATATGATGGAAATCTCACCAAAAGGAACAGTCCCAGTATTACTCTTATCCGATGGAACGGTCATCGAAGAGAGCTTAGAGATCATGGAGCATGTGCTCCCGTGGGATTTAACGCAATATGAGGAAGAATGGGTAAGACGCAACGATGTCGAATTCAAATTCCATCTCGATCGTTATAAATATCCAAATCGCTACGATGACATAGATGAATTGGAACATAGAGCAGCAGCATGCAAATTCATAGAATCGCTTGAGAGAGAGATTCCTGACGGTAATCTGAGTGATGCGATTTTCCCCTTCGTTAGACAGTTCGCCAATCATAATCGTGAGTGGTTTGATGGGCAGAATTGGCCTAATGTGCATCAATGGTTAGCAGCAAATCTGGAATCAGAAGAATTCTCCGAATGCATGAGCAAACACAAGCAATGGGTTCCTGATTACTAATCTAATCAGGGGGTACCCTCTGATTCAGTTTAGACCCTCGTGGATCTAAAACCCTGAGCTTCCGGACTCACGAGGGTCAGTACCAACTCAAAGGGTACCGTTGTAGATGTATATGTCATATAGGAAATCACATAAAGTGGGAATGTTACGTATTAGCATGAAGCCTTCATCGAAAGTAAAGAAGGGACCAGTTGGAATCCTAATCAGCATAATTTGCATAGTAATTGTTTGGAGAGAATTGAGCCGTATTGGAGTAATATAGGCTACCCATTGAGGTGTGACTGACTCAAAGGGTTCTCAAGGAAAAGACTGTTCGGGATTAGATATGACTCACGAGAACATGTACTATCGAATGATGGGGAACACTGGCATACAGGTCTCAGTCCTATCTTACGGGTTCTGGGCTACATACGGAGTCAAGGACAGGTTGTCCGGTGACGAAGGCGTCAAGACCGCTAAGGAGCTAATGAAGATAGTTCGCAATGCTGGGGTTAACTGCTTCGATCACGCAGAGGCTTACGGCAACCCCTACGGAGAGGCAGAGAGGATTTTCGGAATAGCGCTTAAGGAACTCCAGGAGGAGAACTCGGAGCTTTGGCGCCGCTCCGACCTAGTGATTACAACCAAGATATTCTGGGGTGGCCCCGGAGTCAACGAGTCCGGTCTTTCGATGAAGCATTGCAGAGAGGGTCTGGACGCCTCTCTTTCTCGACTACAGCTGGACTACGTGGACCTGCTGTTCTGCCATAGGCCAGATCCTCACACGCCCACCTCTACAGTTGTGAGAGCGATGACACAGATGGTTCACTCTGGGAGAGCAACCGCATGGGGTACAAGCGAGTGGTCTGCACAGCAGATTACCGAGGCCTTCTGGATTGCCAAAAGCGAGGGACTAGAGCCGCCTCAGTTCGAGCAACCTCAGTACAATATGTTACACAGAGATAGGTTCGAGAACGAGTATTTTCCACTTTTCAACCCGCCGTATAACATCGGCACTACCATCTGGAGCCCACTGAGGTCGGGATTCCTTACTGGGAAATATCTAGACGGGATACCGGATGACTCGAGAGCCTCCCAGAAGGGGTATGAATGGCTTCTGGAGGATCTCGAGGAGCGCCGGGATAGAGGGGAATTCGAGGTGGTCTCAAAACTCGTCAATTTTGCAGAGAAGATGGGCTGCACGCCTGCTCAGCTTGCACTGGCGTGGTGCCTGAAGAATCCTAACGTCTCCACCATACTGGTAGGTGCAACAACTTCTGACCAGATTGAGGATAACATGGGGTGCATAGATGTCGCAAAGGGACTTACTGATGATGACATGTCGAAACTAGACGAAATCCTCGGGAACAAGCCGGATTCATGGTTGGGACCAGGCGGTGTTGGAACCAGACAGTTGAAAACCCTTTGAGAAAAAGTCCGACTCAATCCCTAGCCTGAACTTTCCTAATCATCGTGGATCTAAACCCCTGAGCTTCCGGACTCACGAGGGTCAAGAATCTCACCTCTCTGTCCCCCCTGAGTTCACTGCCCGCCCAGCCAATAGGCCCCGACGATGGCAACTAGGACGAGCACGACCAGCCAACCGCCCTTGATGACCAGTCGAAGCCGACGCGGGTTATCCCCATCGGTGCCCGTGCAACAGCAGCAGCAGCACCGTTTACCGGTGACGGGGGGATCCAGGTTCTGCGTGGGAATCGTGCCTCCTTCGTTGTCCCATTCGTCCATCGCTATTCGGAGGCCGGAGGCCCCCATTATATTCACCTCTGCGGGTTTACTGGAGTTCCAAGATTTCAGGGTAACCGAAAAGCGCCGGCGTGCCGTCGGCATGTCGGTCTGTGAATGCCGAATCTCCCCCCAGCGTCATCTCTCATCCTCTCCGCAGGAATCCGAAGGCCAAGGCGCCGAGTACCGCACCGAGCAGGCCGCCGGTAAAGACGGCACCGAAGACACCGCCGACCAACGCACCGACTGTCAGCCCCATGCAGCAGCCGATTATCCCGCCGAACACGTCCCCTATGGCGTCCACGTTCATGATGACCGGAGGGCGGAGGAGTCAATGAACCCCGCTTATCTTGACCTTGACCCTCATGGGACAGAAAAAGAAAAGCATCGTGGAACCCTTCGAAGAATGGGTTTGACTCTCGTGAGTCCGGAAGCTTAGAGGTTCTGATCCATTCCATTTCCCGAGCCAAATCGAGTGGGTCACTGGTGAATAGTTCGCTGGAGAGGCCCTGATTCTCGCCGCTCGGATTCCCTCCTGTAGAAGGTCGGACTCCAGAATGCGTGCATCCTCCCGCCGTCGGATTGGAAATCAGACGGCCGGGGGTTGGAGCTGGTTGAGGTTCTTGAGCAGTCCGCGGAGTGTGACTTCGCTGATTCCTGAGACCTTGCAGACTTCGCTTTGTGTGCGCGACGAAGTGCTTTCCTGGGATGCACGGTAGAGGATGACTCCTGCGATTCCTGAGGGTTTCTTTCCTTGCCACGAAAGGTCCTCGCCGACCTTCCGCCACAGATCTCGGGCTTGGCCCAGTACTGAAGGCGGTAATTGCAGGTCGGAGTGGAACTTCTCGAAGTATTCGTCCGGCCCGGTGATGTGGTGGGTGCCGAGGTGTCGTGCCACTAGACGAATGGTCCGTTTCAGCTCCTTCTTCTCAACTTCGCTCTGCATGTCGAAGGCTTCTGCTATCTGTTCGATTCTTCGAGGAATCTTCGCTTCTCGAGCGGCGAGGTAGACACATGCTGCCGAGACGCCGCGGATGCTTCGTCCGGTGACGAGTCCGCGCTCGACCGAGTGTCGGTAGAGTGATGCGGCTTGCTGCTGAATCTGTGGCGGCAGGGCACCGCGGTCGCGGATGAACTGCATCGCCTGCATCAGATTCCTCGATCGACTGTCACGGGTCTTGCTGCGCTGGTCGATTCGCTGACGCCGGCGCCAGTCGCGTGCAGCGCGGCTGTTCATGCCGTGCCGTTTCGCAGCACCGGCAGAGAGGTCGCCGCGACTGATCTCCGTCGAGAGACCTTTGTCTGAAAGCGTCAAGGTCGTCGGCGCGCCGACTCGACTCCTGTCATCGCCATTGGAGTGGTTGATCCACTCGGCTCCAGGATCTATCATGTTCTGCGCCGCGACGTAGCCGCAGGTCGCGCAACTGGTCTCACCTCGGGTGACGTCAGTATCCCATTCGTGGTCACCACAGATTCTGCAGGCTCCAGAGACGGAATCCGTATTGCGGCTCTGAGAGGGGCGTGCCGCCGGCGTCAATGGCTTACGCCTGTTTGCGTTCTTCACAGCCTTCTTTTCGCCGGCTGCCTGCTTAGTGGTGTGTCGTTCAGTCATGTCAACTCGTAGTTGTATAGTGGTGCTTAGACTATTTAAACCTTACTCGTGGGTGTCTGATTTTTCAAAACCCCATAATCGGGGTACTAATCTGATGTTCAGCCCCCGAACTCTTCTTGCACGACCAACGGTCGGTTGTGCATGTGCCAGACAACCAACCGGTCCGCACAGCGCTTTTTGAGAGTCATGTCGAAGCCGGTGCGAAGATAGTCGACTTCCACGGCTTCGAATTACCAATCTGGTATTCCTCCATTCAAGATGAACACCTCGCGTGCAGGTCCGCGGCTGGAATCTTCGATGTTTCGCACATGGGGTTCTTCTCATTCCAAGGCTCCGATGTCAGGAGTTGGCTCGAGGGTATTTCAACTCAAAAAATTTCGTCGATCCCTCCAGGTGGCTGCGGCTACACCCACTTCCTCGACCACGACGGCTGCATCATCGACGACATGATCTTCGCCATCAAATCCGAAACTGAGATTTTCGGCGTGCCGAATGCTTCGATGGTTACGACGATGTTGGATTGGCTCAGCGGCCTGCTGCCTGAAGATGGCTCTATCACCATCGTCGACCGTTCTGCTGGAACCAGCATCATCGCTCTTCAAGGACCATCGAGTGCTTCGATTCTCTCGGAAGTTCTGGGACAGTCGAATACCGTCGGTCGCTTCAAGTGTCAGGAAATCGCAGGGAACGAACTCGGAATCTCCGGTTGGATTCAGGGCACCGGATACACTGGCGAGCGTGGGGCCGAGATATTCGTCTCAAATGACCAAGCCGCTCGTTTGTGGGCGGCTCTCTTGACAGGCGGTGAGAGCAGAGGTCTGGTGCCGGTGGGTCTGGGTGCCCGCGACACGCTTCGTCTTGAGAAAGGCTACCTTCTGTCCGGTCAGGACTTTCTCTGGCCTGGCTTGGGACTTCCCACCGACCCTTCTCTGCCGAGCGGCTTCCTCTCGCGCGACAGCGCCGAGACCGCAGTGCCATTCGGCCTCGACCTCGAACACGATTTCATCGGCAGATCGCGTGTCATCGAATCGGCAGAAAGCGGCGCCCGCTGGCATGGTTTACTCTGCCTAGAGCGCGGGCCCGCGCCACGCCTCGGCCATGCAGTCTTCGACTCCGCAGCCGAAGATGCAAACCTCGTCGGCCATGTCACGAGTGGCTGCCCCTCACCCTCACTCGCCCGCACGGGAATCGCCATGGCTTATCTTACAGGAGTCGAAGTAGAGGCCGAAGTCTGGATTCAAGCCAGTCCTCGAAGGCGGGTTCGAGCGCAAGTCGTTCGCCCCCCCTTCGTCTGATTTCGATAAACTCGGCCTCTGGATAGACAGTGAATATTTGCGTCCCGCGCCGGCGCAACCCTGATGGCTACGAAGGCCCAGCCCTCGCTTGGAGGGGAGTCGTTGGTCAGCCGGAACTTCGAAGCAATCGCCTTGAAGCAATTACAGGAAATACTCAATCAAAAGGGCATCACAGCAGAAGCGATGTTCGCGAAATACGATATCGACGGCAACGGCTCTCTCGATTTCTCGGAATTTGAAAACGCACTCAGAAGCCTCACGGGACAGGCCGCTCCTCAACCAATAATCAGAGCGGTATTCAACGCCCTTGACCTCGATAATGATTCAACCTTAGAATTGGCCGAACTCGTCTCGCTGATCGACGGCGGAAAATCACCGATATCGAGTGGGGAAGTCAGTGAGATAGAGGTTGTCGACCATTCGAACCCAAATTTCAATGGTTCATATATTCGTCAAGGCGCAGAGATAAACGGCAAGCCTTGGTTTCTCAATTCGACTGGAGCAAGGCTGTATTTCTATTCTGGTGGAGAAGGCGGCGCACGCTCTTGGAGTTTCGACGACCGTCAACAGGACGGCAGCAATGACTGGTACCGTGGGGGCTGGACCCGCCCATCAACCTCAGGTGGTATTCCATTGGGTACACGCCGCTGGGTCGGAGTCGGGCGAGTCACACTGACCTCAGTTGGCGAGCCTGCTGGAGCGAGCCCTGCAGATGCGGCTGGCAAAGACACTTTCAAGATTCGACTGGAACTCAGTAAGTCGATATTCTCGACGGATGAGGAAATCGAGGTCGAGTTCACCTTGCCGGTATTGGCTGACAGCGCTTGGATTGGGGTTGTTCCTGCGGGGATTGCGCATGGTGATGAGGCGGTCAATGATCAGCACGACATCGAATTCCGACATCTCGAAGGTCGGACGATTGGGAGTTTCACTTTCGCAAATCCGGATGTTGGTGATTGGTCGATTCGATTGAACGACGACGATGATTCTGGAAATGAATTGGCATATGTCGAGTTCACCGTCGTTGCAGGCCAGGCAGGTACTGAGATATCCGGTGATTATGATTCGATGATGACCGCGAATGCCGAAGCCTTCGATTTCATTCACGAATTAGGTCCGCTGGTAGAATCTCTTGCTGAAACCCCGAATCTATCTGATGAAATGATCAAGGATATGGGGGGTGCGGTGCTCGAGGAGAAAATCGCCAATCTTCCCAACTTCCTGCAGAATCTCGTTCGCAAGAAATGGAACGAGCGCTCCAATGATTTCGTTACAATGGTGCGCTCGAAAATGCCCGAGGCTTCGACAATCGCCGCTGGTGCGGCGGTCGCAGGAGTGCTTGGCGCAACCGCCGCTGCGGTCACGGCGAATGCGGATGAATCGGATTCGAGATACTCCCGGAGCGAATACTCGAGAGCAGTCGATGACGACTCCGCGAGCCTATCGCTCGACGAGGCGCGCGCGCTTGTAGCCCAAGCGGATGCGGCTTCAATTGCCGCTGATCCACAAGCAGAAGCGGTCCACAACCACCCCGGGCACCAGACCGCTGCCGAATGGCACGAAACCCATCACGTAGAGGTTCCAGACAGGGTTCAAGTGCCTGACCGAGTCACATTCTCAGACCATCAGGCAACCATGTCTGAGATCGGTGGACAGAAGCAAGCTCAAGCGCCCATTGGCATTGTGGAGAAGTCCGAAATCCCAAGCGGAGCAGTGCCTCAACCGGACGTCGATCTCGGCGCCATCGCCATTACTCTCTCCGAGGCTCGCTTCCTCAACGACCAGAATGACATCGTCAAAGCGGTCGAGGGCAAGGTGGCCACCATCGAGTTGACGGTCTCGAAGATCGAGCGCTCATTCGCCATCGGCCTCGACCCTGCTTACCGCGGCGGTCAGACGGTCATCGGCCAAGTCGCTGGTGTGGGCGAAGTCGAAGTCCACCTGCTACCCGACGTTGACGTGAGTGGCTTCGAGGTCGAATCCACGATTCCGTTCAATATCGCCATCGATGGCTGGAACGGAATCCGTAAGAGAATGGTTCTGAACGGTCAGTGACCGGCAGCCTCGAAGGCCTCTTCGATCATCTCCTCGAGGCTGATCTGCGGCGCGAAGCCTAGTCTCATCTCAATGTCGCGCGCGTCGACGACGCCGAAGACCTCCTGTGAATCGTCTTGATTCAATTCTGCCTCGCAGTCGGTTCTCTCTGTGTAGATGGCTGCGAGATCACTCATCGCGATGGCTTTTCCCGAGCCGACCGAGATGCTCTCTCGGGTCGGCGGTGGGTTGTCGAGCACAGCGCCGATGACGCTCACGAGATCTTGAACGTGGACAAAATCCTTGATCTCCGAGCCGTTTCCGGGGACGTTCACCCAGCCCATCATGCATTCATTCGCCCAGGTGTGAAGCAGGCCATTCCCAGGCGGCCCCTCGAGTGGGACTCCCTGTACGTTTGAGGCTCGAATGATGCTGACGGGCCGCTCGGCCTGAGCTCGCTCAAGGGCCATCTCCTCCATCCACAACTGGCCCTCGGCAGCGACATCTCGCGGAGCGAGTGTCGAATCAATTCCGTAATACGGCTCATCGGGTTGCCATTGTGGATGTACACGCAGTGTTCCAACAATGATCAGATGCAAACCGCCATGTCTGTTGACCGCATCGAGTACCGGCCGCGAATACTCACGCATTCGCAGCAGCGTCTCGCGGTCGTTCCTACCGAGGGTAGAATCAGCAGGCCTCGAATTGATGTGAATCAGAGCGGTGCAGGAGGTGAGGAGCGCGTCGAGTGACAATTGGTCTTTGAGAATCTCGGGTGGAATCGCAACGGCGCTTTTCCCCAGCATCTCGACGATGTACGGCGCGACGAAATGGTCGGGGGCACTGACGGCTACCTTCATTCCAACACCAATCCCCACTCCTTCATTCAACCTAAGAGTGTGTCGGTGGGGCGGGCTTTGAAGTGCTCGTCAAACCATTGAAGCACCTGTTATATGCCAGCGGTACCGCCTTCGGGCTTGAGGTGCCGAGTCTTGGACCAACTTGTCAATCTCGGACGCGAGACCGAGATGCTTGAAGCGATGGGACTTTCATCGATTGACGAACTATTTTCGGACATTCCCGAATCTATTCGCAGGACGGACCGGTTGCCTTTGAGGGGGCCCCAATCAGAGGAGGAGATCTGGGCCGATGCGCAGCGTTTGCTTGGCGCGAATCAGAATCTGGATTCGCGCCCTTCATTCTTAGGCGCGGGGCTGGCGCGGAATTTCGTTCCGACGATGGTCGGGATGTTGGCTACTCGTGGCGAATTTCTGACCGCTTATACACCATATCAGCCCGAGGTTTCGCAGGGTATGCTGCAGGCGATGTGGGAGTTCCAGACGATGGTCTCTGAACTGGTCGGGCTGCCTGTTGCTAACGTCTCGATGTATGACGCGAGTACCGCGGCTGCTGAGGCAATCACCTGCGCGGTTCGGGTGAAGGGTCGTAAGGCTGAGCAGAAGGGCGTCGTCTATGTTTCACAATTCGTGCCGCCACACCGGCTCTCTGTGATCGAGAATTATACTCAGGGTGGTGGGATCGAACTGCGCATGCTGACTCATAGCCGGGATGGCAGAGTCGATCTGGAGGCGGCGGCGGCTGCTGCGGGCGCTTGCGCTGTCTATGTCGAGCAGCCGAATGCTTTCGGCGAATTGGATGAGGGTTTGCTGCACCTCAAGGAGATCATCGGTGAGGGAACTGCACTGATTGTCGGCGTCGATGCAGTTTCGCTCGGAATCGTTGAGGCGCCGGGTAATTGGGGCGCTGATATCGTAGTTGGTGAGGGTCAACCCTTCGGTATCGGACCGACCGCTGGAGGTCCGATCTACGGCCTCTATGCTTGTGGGAGGGAATACCTTCGCCAGATGCCGGGGCGAATCGTCGGGCAGACCGTCGATGAAGACGGAAAGTTGGCTTACACACTCACACTTTCGACGCGCGAGCAGCACATTCGGCGACATCGAGCGACCTCTAACATCTGTTCGAATGAGACTCTCATCGCGCTGATGGGCGCGATGCACATGGCCCTTCTCGGACCCGAGGGATTGGAGAAGTTGGCGCTTCGTGTCGCTGCTACGACCGAAGCTACGAAGCAGGCAGTATGTGCGATTAACGGGGTCGACTTGGTCGATCCGGACACTCCTAATTTCCGGGATTTCGCGGTCAAATTGCCCGGCCAAGCCGCAGATGCTGTCACGCATATGGATGCGAGTGGCGTCTTGGGCGGATTCGACATGGGTGAGTGGTGGGATTCGATGTCGACTTGCTTGCTGATAGGCTGCGACGAGCGCACCAGCGAGTCGGATATCGAAGCACTGGTCGAAGCCTTGGGAGCTTGGATTGCGGCGGTGGGAGCATGAGCGACCTCTTCGAATTCAATGGCGCAGAAGGTGCTGGCTGGTCTCAACCCGAGCCGATGAGTACCGACGCGATAGAGACGGTTCCAGAGGCTCTGCGCCGAGCCTCTCGACCTGCATGGCCCAGAGCCAGCGAGCCCGAATTGGTCAGGCACTATACTTGGCTTTCAACCAGAAATTTCGGCATCGACACTGGTTTCTATCCACTCGGCTCGTGCACGATGAAGCACAACCCGAGACTCAATGAACGCATCGTCAATCTACCCGGAATCGACAGACTCCACCCGCTGCAACCCGAGCATCAGATTCAGGGCCTGCTGGCAATATTCTACGAGATGCAGGAAATGCTCGAGATCTGCTCAGGGATGGATCAAGTCACCTTGCAACCGGTCGCCGGCGCCCAAGGCGAATTCACCGCCATGCGATGCGTGCAGGAATACCATCGCGAGTGTGGCCAAGGCCAGCGCAACAAGGTCATCGTACCGGATTCAGCGCACGGAACCAACCCTGCCTCGGCCGTCATGTGTGGATACGAGGTTCTCGAGATTCCCAGTGGGTCAGACGGCCGACTCGACCTCGGAGCACTGCGGGCAGCGGTGGGCGAAGACACCGCGGCGATGATGGTGACCAATCCCAACACCCTCGGGATCTTCGAGCCTGCGATCGTCGAGGCCGCCGAAATCGTCCACTCAGCGGGCGGTCAGATGTATTATGACGGAGCCAATTTCAATGCGATTCTCGGTAAGACAGACCCCGGCAGAATGGGCTTCGACGCGGTCCATTACAACCTCCACAAAACCTTCAGTCAACCCCACGGAGGCGGAGGTCCGGGCAGTGGCCCGATCGGAGTCAGATCACATCTGGCGCAATACCTTCCAACACCATTGGTCGACCGCGAGGAAGTGGCGGACGGAGGTGCGGTCGAGGACGGATATCGCTACTTCTGGCGAACCCCAGAGAAGTCCATCGGCAAGGTCCAGCAATGGCATGGCAATTCAGGAGCGGTCGTGCGAGCGTGGGCATTCTACCGGCGCTACGGCAGGGAATTGGAGAAGATGAGCGAGCACGCTGTCTTGGCTGCAAACTACCTGCGGCATCGAATCATGAACCCGAAAGAGGGAACCAAAGTTCACGCGATGCCGCTCGACGGAGCCCCAGCGGACGTCGTCAAACACGAATTCACCCTCTCGATGAGTCCCCTCAAGGATGCCGTCGGAATCACTGGGAAGGATGTCGCAAAGAGACTCCTCGACTACGGCTACATGTCGCCTACGCTCTACTTCCCGATGATCGTACCAGAATGCTTGATGATCGAGCCGACCGAGACCGAGTCGAAGGAAGTGCTCGACAAATTCGCCGAAGATTTCCTAAAAATTCTCGGCGAAGACCCAGAGATCGTCAGCACTGCCCCGCACACGACGCTGGTCCGGCGGGTCGATGAGGTTGGCGCGGCACGCAACCTCGTTCTTCGCCATCCCTTGTCTGATGATTGATCCCTCTGCCACAGTGAGGGCAGGCCGATGGGTGGCCTGAACCAAATACGAGCGGCCCAGCCCGCACTTCGTGGAAGCCACTCGAGATGAGAATTGGTTGCGCGGCGAGGCGCGCTGGTATCCACGGCTCGAATCGACCGAGAGCAACCTCGCCGGAGAGGTCAGCCCACCAGAATCATGGGATCTGGCAGCGGCCGATATCGATACTCGCGGGTGGGCTCGCCAGCGCCTCGCACCGCTGGGACCCAGAATCCTCGTGCCTCTGGCGATGGCCCCTCTATTCCTCGTCATGACGGCGATTCCGCTGGCATTTCCCGGCCGAACAGCGGACGACCAGAGCGTGGCGATGGGCTTGTTCATCTTCTGCTGGATTCTGACACTCGTACCGTTCAGCAGGCTTTCTGATGGACTCAGCAACCGAGCGAGACAAGGCTCGCTCGACACCTATCCATTGGCTTTGATTCCCTTCACAGCCGGCCTTGTCTTCTTCGTAGCTCACATCGGCATCGACACGAGACTCGGCTGGTTCTCCTACGCTTTCTTCTGGTACGCGTGGTTCCAGACCACACGCAACATCACAGTCTCGGTCTCCCACTCCACAGCCCGCTGGTTGCTGCCAATCAACGCCGAAGACCTTGGGAGGGAGGTCCTCGCCGATGGCTGGACTCGAAGCCACATTTCGTTTCGAAACGGCCCTCTCGCGACTTGGGACAGCTCTCTACCAGATTACGCTGCGGACCTCAGCGGAGTCAGCCGCGGCGACGACCGTTTCGTCGCTTTCACACTCAAGCATCGTGGAGGAACACTGCACGATCCTTTCAGCGAATCTCTCACCACCGACCCGCGATTCGCTGCACTCTTCGCCAACCCACCACTGACGATCTCGGGTGAAGCCTGGCCCGCTCGGTACCGCGTTTCGAGTGAAGAGGAGTGAGGTAATTCTCAAGCTTCTGCCTTCGGCAGGCATTTGAACCGGCTACAGTCCGCCCCGACATGGACATTTGCGTCGTGCTCGGCTCCAAATCCGACAAGCCAATCTCTGACAAGTGCAAATCGGTCCTCGACCAATTCGACGTCGACTACGAGATTCGTGTCGCCTCCGCTCACCGTGCGCCCAAATATCTCGAAGCTGTGGTTGCTGAAGCTGAGGCTTCCGGCTGCAAGGTCTTCATCGGCATGGCTGGCGTTGCAGCCGCCCTCCCGGGTGTCATCGCTTCAATGACCAATCGACCTGTAATCGGGGTTCCAGTCGGCGGCAAGGTTCCGCTCGATTCGCTGCTTTCCATCGTTCAGATGCCGCCGGGAATTCCCGTTGCCACCGTCGGTGTTGACCGCGGTGAGAACGCTGGTGCTCTGGCTGTGCAGATGTTGGCAATGAGCGATGATGAGATGGCTGCGAAGTACGCTGAGTGGCGGGTTGCGATGACCGCGAAGGTCATCGCTGACGACGAGTCGATTCAGGAGTGATTCTGGTGCTTCAGACTCAGATGCTCGTCGATGAGGCGATTGAGGCATTGCAATCTCAGATTGACGATACCGCGATCATCGCATGTTCAGGCGGTATCGATTCGAGTGTTGCTGCTGTTTTGGCGCATCGCGCGGTCGGCAGTTTGCTCCACTGCGTCTTTGTTGACACCGGATTCATGCGCAAGGGTGAGACCGAGGATGTCGTCGCGATGTTCGTCGATATGGGCATCGAACTCAAGGTGGTCGATGCTTCAGAACGCTTCTTCAGGAATCTCGAAGGTGTCACTGAGCCCGAGGCCAAGCGCCATGTCATCGGTGAGCAATTCATTCGGGTTTTTGAGGAGGAACAAGCCGACTGTGGGGCAAAATATCTCGTTCAAGGCACCATCGCGCCCGACTGGATCGAGTCTGGTGGTGGCGATCGTGACGTCATCAAGAGCCACCACAATGTCGGTGGATTACCCGAAGATGTCAATCTGACCATCGTCGAACCTCTGCGTGACTTCTACAAGGACGAGGTTCGCCAGATCGCTCGCGAATTGAAACTCGAATCGAGCGAGCGGCAACCTTTCCCAGGTCCCGGTCTCGCCGTCCGAGTCCTTGGCGACTTGACTCCCGAGCGAGTCGAGGCCTGTCGTGAAGCCTGTCATATCGTCGAGACGCACTTGCAAGCCGCCGCCGCTGCGGGCAAGTGCGACCTACCGTGGCAATACTTCGCTGTATTACTGCCTGTGCGGTCCGTCGGCGTCCATGGTGATGCACGTGTGCACGGGGAGACTGTCGTCGTCAGAGCGGTATCGAGTCTCGATGGGATGAGCGCGCGGTACTCACCGATTCCGCACGAAGTCCTGACCGAGATCAGCACCGAAATTTCCAACACTCTCAAGGGTCAGGTGAACCGAGTCGTTTACGATATCACCAACAAGCCGCCTGGAACAATCGAATGGGAGTGATTACTCTTCACCTTCGCCCTTTGGGCGAAGTCTCATCGAAATCACGCACAGCAAATACGCTGTGTAGTAAGAGATTGAATTAGATCTCAGTTTCTGCGTCACTTCAAACTTTAATGGAGCCGAACCCTTCTGAGTATTGGATTCCTAAAATTCGCACCGCGTTCAATCGCTAGAACACCTGACTGCAATCCTTTCAGATTCGACGGCCTTTCACCCGATTCATTCATGAACGGATGTTCCAGCCGCAGGCTAGGCCGACATAGCTTAGTTGGTGGAGCGGTGGACTGTTAATCCACAGGTCGCAGGTTCGAGTCCTGCTGTCGGCGCCACAAATCCTCGTCACTTCCGTGTCGCCGTGAGCACATTCCCTCGTTATCAAAAATCGATGTGTAGAACGCGCGCTCTGCGCGAGGGCGTCATTCAATTTCTACGAGCGCGCGCGGCGGCGCCCAACATCGAGATCGCAGCAAGAGCCCCGAATCCGGGTAGCAATCCACCGTCATCAGTCTCCTCGTTGATGTCACAGATACCGTCACCATCGGAGTCCACCGGAACGCTGCTCGCATCTTTCGAGTCGGTCAGGCAGCGCTGCTCGGCATAATCCGACCAGCCATCGTTGTCATCGTCGAAGTCAGCATTGTCACCCTCGCCATCGCCATCGGTATCCTTGTACTCGAGTGGGTCTGTTGGGAAGTCGTCGAAAATGTCGGCAACGCCGTCATTATCATCGTCAGAATCAAGTTCATCGCATTCGTTGTCAGAATCTGAATCGGTGGGAATCGAGGCCGCGTCGAGTGGGTCGCTCAGGCAGCGTTCCTCGTCACGGTCTTCGTAACCATCGCCATCGTCATCGTCGTCCCTGTTGTCAGCGATCCCGTCTTTGTCAGTGTCGATCGGGAAGGAGTTCGCATCGAGTGGGTCGTAGCCGAGTTCTTCCTCATCAGCATCGCTCCAACCGTCGCCATCGGCATCGGTGTCTGCGTTGTCGCCGACCCCGTCGCCGTCGGTATCGAGCCATTCCATCGAATCGATTGGGAATGCATCGATGTCGTCATCGAAGCCATCGCCATCATCGTCGAGGTCAGCATTATCGCCGATTCCATCGCTATCAAGATCACTCCATTCCGTAGCATCATTGGGAAATTCATCGATTTCATCGACTATTCCATCGCCATCGTCATCGTCGTCGACAAGATCGCAGATCATGTCGGAATCGGTATCGAGAGGAATCGAGGTGTCATCCTTCGAATCGGTGCCGCAATCGGTCTCATCCGAGTCTAGCCAACCATCTGCATCATCGTCGTCATCAGCATTGTCGCCCATACCATCCTGGTCCGTGTCCATCGATTCACTGCCATCGTAAGGGAAGGCATCATCGACATCATCGACGCCATCATCGTCATCATCATCATCCATCAAGTCGCAGAGCAAATCGCCGTCGAAATCGGCTGGAATCGAGGCGTTGTCGCGCGAATTCGTACCACACGCCGCCTCGTCGGAATCCGACCAAGAATCGCCATCATCATCCGTGTCGCCATTGTCGCCGATGCCGTCGCCATCGAAGTCGCTGGTCTCATTGGCATCATCCGGAAACTCATCGTCGACGTCCAGGACCCCATCGCCATCGTCGTCATCATCGAGCGCACTGCAGATTCTGTCACCATCGGGGTCAGCCGGCACATCGCTGGCATTCAACGGGTCTGTACCGCAATCGACCTCGTCAGAATCGGTCCAGGTATCATCGTCATCGTCCGCGTCGGCATTGTCGCCGCGGCCGTCACCGTCATTGTCATTCCATTCAGTTGAATCGAATGGAAAGTCATCATCGGTATCGTTCCAACCATCACCATCGTCGTCGTCATCCGATACATCGCAGATTCCATCGCCATCGAAATCATCTGGAACGCTGCTCGAATCCGTTGAATTCGAGCCACAGGTGGCCTCCTCCTCATCACTCCAGCCATCCCCATCATCATCGAGATCGACGATATTGCAGATGCCATCAGAATCGGTATCGGTCGGCACGGAGCCCGAATCGGTCGAGTTCGTGCCGCAAGTAACCTCGTCGTCATCCGTCCAGCCATCGCCATCATCGTCTGCATCGAGGACATCACAGATCGTGTCCCCATCGGTATCGAGCGGTATCGAGCTTGAGTTCAGAGAATCGGTCCCACAGAGCGACTCAACAACATCGCTCCAGCCATCTCCATCATCATCGGAATCGAGTGCATTGCAGACGCCATCACCATCTGTATCGAGAGGCGTCGATTGACCATCGGTCGAATTCGTCCCACAATCAGCCTCATCCGTATCCGACCAGCCATCGCCATCATCGTCGCTGTCGAGAGCATTGCACGTCCCATCGGAATCGGTGTCGATCGGTGTCGAGTTCGAGTCTTCTGAATCAGTTCCGCAAGCCGACTCATCGGTATCGGACCAGCCGTCATCATCGTCGTCGGTATCGACAGGATTGCACACCCCATCGCCGTCAGTATCGGTCGGCACGGAGCCGTTGTCCTGTGAATCCGTGCCGCAAGCCGACTCATCGTCATCCGACCATCCATCACCATCAGAATCCCACGGTTCCTGAGAGAGGACCCAAGAACCAGTCCCCCAGCCGTCGCCCGTGTTGAAGCCGTTTCCGTTGACGAAATTGACCGCCAGAGTGAAGGTCACATCGCCTGAATCATTTGTCGGAGAAGTCCAGTTCACCGTCCACGCGCGCGCGTTCGAATTCGAGTGCGTGACCTCCCCTGCGGACAACTGGGCATTTGTTCCCGGGTCCGAGAAAGTCCCGAGTGTTGAGGCCAGATTGAAGCCGCCTTGGGTTCCAGAGGGTGTTCCCGAGCCGCCGATCGAGAGGGCGTAAGACGTGGTCGGTTCATACCCATCTGCTGGAAGCCCGCCTAGGCTCGGAGTGACCTGATTCGCACCACCTCCATGGCACCCGCATCCGTTCGAGGAAGCGCCGGTCTTGCCACTGGCATTGCCGAAAGCTGCCTGTGGGACAGCTAGGACCAGCAGCAGAACCAGTAACATTGAGAGTCTTCGACGCGAAGTCATCGAGCCCTTGGCGTCTCGCTTGCCTTTTGTGCTTCACTCTCGCCTGCGTCCGAGGAACATCGCTGCTCCGAGCATCGAAATCACTCCTGCGAGCGCGCCGAATCCGGGCGTTTCTTCGTCATCTACTGGGTCTGGTGACTGTATGTAGTCATCCATAGAATCGCAGATTCCATCATCGTCGACATCTCCTGGGGTAGATTCTGCATCGAGGGAATCTGAACCACATTCGTTCTCCTCGTTGTCCGAGACTCCGTCACCATCGTCGTCTGCATCAGCATTGTTGCCGATCCCGTCGCCATCTGTGTCATCCCATTCTGCTGGGTCGCTTGGAAATGCATCTTGGTCATCGGCGATGCCATCGCCGTCATCGTCAGGATCCTGTGCATCACACATGCCATCTCCATCACCATCGCTGGGTTGCGAATCGGCATTCGTGGCGTCTGAGTCACAATCTTCCTCGACAGAGTCGGGCCATCCATCGCCGTCATCATCGGTGTCGGCATTGTCTCCGGTGCCATCGCCATCGATATCTGTCCATTCGCTTGCATCGAGAGGGAAAGAGTCCATCGCATCTTCGTAACCATCGTCATCATCATCGTAATCGTCGACATCGCAAGTGCCGTCCGAATCAGTGTCTAGAGGCACCGAATGAGCGTTCAAAGGGTCGCTGTCGCAGTTTGCTTCCATCACGTCTGACCAGTCGTCGTCATCGTCGTCATCGTCCTCGATGAGGAGGCTGTTGCAGCCGTCGATGATTGAGTCAGGCATGCTGTCATCATCGCTGTCGAGGCTGGCGCATTCATCGTCAGGGAAGTCATCGTCAGCGTCGAGAACGCCGTCGTTGTCGGAGTCCATGTCGATTCCGTCGCAGATTCCGTCACCGTCGGAATCGGTCGGTGTCGAGAATGAATCGAGTGGGTCGGTGCCGCAATCATTCTCTTGGGTATCTGAGGCACCGTCGTCATCGTCATCGGTATCTGCATTGTTCCCGACACCGTCGCTGTCTGTATCTGTCCATTCGCTAGAATCGTGTGGAAAAGCATCGGCAACGTCGGCGACGCCATCATTGTCATCGTCAGGATCCAGCAAATCGCACAGAGCGTCCCCGTCACTGTCAAGCGGGGTTGAGGAAGAGTCCTCGGGATCGCTGCCACAATCCGCTTCCTCAGTATCTGAGTGGCCATCATCATCGTCATCGGTGTCGGCATTGTTGCCAATCCCATCACCGTCTGTATCCTCCCATTCGCTGGCGTCGAGAGGGAATGCATCATCGACATCATCGACGCCATCGTTGTCATCATCGTCATCGTATTCGTTGGCGATGCCATCTCCATCGGTGTCATCGCTCTCAAGCGCATCACAGACGCCGTCACCATTGGTATCGGTCGGCACGGAGGTCGCATCAATCGGATCCGTGCCGCAATCAGCCTCATCCGAATCGGTCCAACCATCGTTGTCGTCGTCGAGGTCCTCAGTCAGGGTCGTGGTCGCAGTGAAGACGATATTGTCGAGATAGACGGTCTCAGAGGCGCTGTTCGAAGAGAACTCAACTTCCAATGAACCGGTAGCCCCGCCGAGGCTGACAGTCTCAGTAGTCCAAACTCCGAGATATGCGGAATATGCTTGGTCGATATCTTGCCCAGTCGTGTTGAGGATATCGGTCGAGGTGGTCGCTGTGACGAATCGAATAATCAAGTAATCCTCGGGACCCGATGTTTCGTAGCCAGTATCCTGAAGGTAGATATCGAAAGTGAGTGAATTTGCGGTAACAGTATCGAGTTCAAACGTCGTGATTCCATCGATATCTGACATCTGGTATCCTTTCACTCCATCGGTGAAATTGCCGACAGTGCCATTGTAGGTGACGACTCCGAACCAGTCACCGTCGGTCAGCCCGACCCCGCCAGTCGACTCGTAATACAGCTTGAAACCCAATTCATTACCAGTCGAATTGTAAGCGACTTCAGACTGATTGACATTGTTCCAGAGATAACGATCGCTCCCCTGGTCGCCGTAATCGTAGTACTTCGTGCCATTGTTCGGCTCTTCGAATGAGGTAAATCCCGAGATCACCGTCGATGAACAGTTAGAGACGACAGTATCAGGCAACCCATCCCCATCGGTATCGGTGTGAGCACAAGGGTCATTTGGAAAATCATCGTCAGCGTCGTCGACGCCATCGCCGTCGGTATCGTCCGCCAGAACGGTCGGTGTGGTCATCAATAGCATCATGGCGAAAAGCAGTGAGAGAGGCTTCGCAAGTCGGGTCATGCATCGCCAAGGAAGAGGGGATTGAAATAACTGCCTGATGTTTTCTGTCCGATTCAAGCGAGCCGGAGCAACCGTCATCCTCTTTGACTGCGTGACCCAGCAGAGCGCATGACTTCGGCTGATGCGGCGCGTCGGGTTCTGGAAGCAGTCAATGCCTCTGGTCGGCTTTATCGCGACAGTCTGCCGATGATCGCGAGTGAGAACATCATCTCGCCGATGGTCGCAAGGGCGGTGAATTCTGATCTTCACGGGCGTTACGCGGAAGGGCTGCCTGGTAAGCGATATTACCAGGGTTGCGAGGATTTTGATACGATCGAGAGTCTTGGTCTCGAATCGGCGCGGCGGGTTTTCAGTTGCCGATTCGCCAACATCCAGTCGACTTCAGGCACCGTATCGAATATGGCCGCGCTGAAGGCGCTGGCGATGCCCGGCGATACGATAACCGCAGTTTCAACTGCGGATGGCGGACATATCTCACACGCTCGGATGGGTGCTGTAGGTGTTCGCGGGCTGAACCTTGTCACCTATCCGTGGGATATCGACCGCATGGAGCCGGATATAGATGCGGCTTGTGCGTTGATTCGTGAGACTGAGCCGCAGTTGGCGCTGTTCGGCCAGTCGGTTTTCCTCTTCCCGACGCCGCTTCAAGAGATGGCTGATGCGGCTCATGAGGTCGGTGCAAAAGTGATGTACGACGGGGCTCATGTTCTCGGGCTGATCGCTGGTGGTCAATTCCAGGATCCTCTCCACGAAGGTGTCGATGTGATGACCGGTTCGAGCCACAAGACCTTCCCCGGACCTCAAGGCGGATTCGTTCTGTCCGATTCAGATGATGAGAAATTTCACAAGAAACTCAACAGTTCGATATTCCCCGGCACCTGCTCCTCCTACCATCTGCACCACGTCGCTGGAAAGGTCGTGGCGCTGGCTGAGTTCGAGGCCTTCGGTAGTGATTATGCTCGTGACATCGTCGCCAATGCGAAGTCGCTCGGCGCGGCACTGGCGGCGGAAGGTTTCGATGTGCTCGCCGAGGAGCGAGGCTACACGGCGAGCCATCAGGTTCTGACCCGCCATGGTGGTCCCGATTCAGGTGCAGGTCGACGCGCAGCGGCAACACTCGAAGATGCCGGTATAATCACCAACATGAACATGCTTCCAGGTGATACCAAGGCGATGAGCGGACCCAGCGGCCTGCGACTCGGCGTGCCAGAGTTGACTCGAGTCGGCATGGGTGCAGATGAGATGCAGGATGTGGCGCGATTCTTCGCTCGCGCACTCATCACAGAAGGGGAAATCGCGACCGTGAAGCGGGATGTCATCGAATTCAAGTCGCGCTTCCAGACGGTGAAATATTGCTTTGAGGAAGGTCCAGCCTACCCTGGACTCTGACGGACTTGTCCGGCGCAGGATTATTGCCTCCGACTATCGGTCGCGGCTCTGATGCCCACGCGCGCGTACGCAGCCGTTCTCCTGACCGCGATTCTGCTGAGTTCCGGCTGCATGGGTCTTTTCGAGAGTGGTGAGGAACTCCCCGAAGAGACCGATTGTGAGGCTCAACCGAATCATCCAGGGTGTTTCGAGGAGGTCATCACCGAGGATGATTGTCGGATTGATCAGGTGTTCACAGGCGATTCTTGTCGTCAGATGGTCAAGCCGAGTGGCCTCTCTTATGGGGAGAGCTCAATCAAGCTGCAAGTCGGCGGGGAGATGCAGACACGTACTCCTTCTTTCCTTGGAGACGGGCCAGATACTTGGGTCATCAACCCATATCTTCCTGACGGACTTTCATTCAACTCGGACTCAGGAGTCATTTCTGGTACCCCGAATACTCCTTCTCAGACAATTCGTTATACCATCGTGGCTTCAAACATCATGGGCTCGACCAATTCCTGGGTCGAGATCGAAATCATCGCCCTCCCCCCCGGTGCTCTTCTTTACCCTGAAACGGTACTGGATTGTGAGCTCGGGCACTTCTGCGTTCTCAATCCTCCTCTGCTAGAGGGAGGTGAGCCAGATTCGTGGTCCGTCGAGCCCCCCCTTCCGAGCGGATTCTTCCTTCTGGATGATGGCTCGATAGAGGGTAACCCAGTCCATCTCGGCGATACGAACCACACCATCACGATTTCGAATGATGGTGGTTCGACGGATGCTGAGATTCGCATCATCGTGCTTCACGAAGCGCCGCTTGGTTTGGTCTACGGTGGTAATCGCTACCACCTCAGCATCGGTGATTCGATACAGGTGATCCCGACCACGTCTGGCGGCGAAATCGTCTCGTGGTCGGTCGAGCCTCTTCTACCGGATGGATTGGAGTTGATGCAGTTTGACGGCTCGATTCGAGGCTCACCAACGACTGTTCAAACCCTCACCCAACATCGGATTACGGCGAGCAACACAGGCGGCTCGATTTCGGTCGATGTTCTCATCAGCGTCGCTGACCTACCAGTCACCAACCTGCGCTACACTCCAGATGCTTACGACCTCGAGCAAGGGGAGGCGATTTCCGTCACTCCCAGTTACAGCGGCGGAACTCCGGATTCTTGGCAAATCGACCCGCCGCTGCCTTCGGGCTTCACTTTCGATGTCAGTAATGGCACGGTCGCGGGTATCGCAACAGATCTGCAGCAATGGACAAGCCATACGGTCTGGGCCAACAACACCGGTGGAATGGCATCCACCTCGCTTCGCATCAAAATCACGGCTTCACCGCCTGACCTGATTTCGTGGCCCCGCCTTGAATTCGCTCTCGGCGCGAATCAATCAGCCTTCATCGAAGCGACGAATGATGGACCCGCAATCGACACATGGCAAATCGACCCAACACTCCCGATAGGTTTGACCCTGCTCGACAATGGCAGTATCTCAGGCACCCCAACGCATCGCTCACCTTGGATCGAATACACCATCTGGGCCAACAACACCGGCGGCGCAGTCGGTCTCAACATCTGGATCGCGGTACACGACCTCCGGGCCGACCAAGCAGATTTACTCCGCGGGATGACCAAGGCAGACTGGGGCGGATGGTCTTCGCTCATCCTTCCGATAGGTGAGTGGGCCTTCCCGGTCGGTCACGACGACAGCGGAAACGTTGTCGTTTCAGCCTCCCACGCCGGCAAGGGAAGAATTCTCGGCTACGGACACGAGTCTTGGGTCGCCTCGACCTCGAATGCCTTCACGCTCAGAGCGGTGGAGTGGGTTTGCGGCGAGAACGCCGATGTGGGTCTTGCATACGGAGCTGGGTTCGACAATTTCGAGGATGAACTGCAGGCTGAAGGTCATACTGTTCATCTCTCGGTGACTCCAGACGATCTCAGTGGAATCGATTGCCTTCTAGACGAATTCTGGAACGGCCATGACGACGCGGATAACCTTGCATTGGAGGGGTTCATTCTAGGCGGAGGTGGCTTGATTATGGGCGGTCATGCGTGGTATTGGTCCTACTCGAACAGCGACGTTGCGCACAATTATCCCGGCAACAAGATTGCCAAGACGACGGGGCTTTTCGTCTCTACGAGTTGGGGTTATAACGACGTCAACTTCCAAACCATGCCAGACGAATATTCGACGATCAGCTATGCTGTGGCCGCGGTTCTAGCCGACCGAATCGATGGTGTTGAAATGAGTGCTGAAGACGCTGCTACTGCCTATGAAGCCCTCTCGGATTGCACTTGGGTGGTGACGCTCGACTTCATCGACTTCTGGACTCCGCTTCGAAAATTGGTCAACGAAACCGGTTGGACTGTCATCCCCTACAGCACACTCTGGGACAGCGCTGGCCATGATCTGGGCGCCGACCCTGTTGCGGATATCATTCTACGGCTGGAAGATGCGCTGATGAATCGTCTTCCAGCCGACGAATTACCAGTTCATCCCAGCCATGTCGAATTCCCAGGCGAGGTGCCTGCGAATGCTACGAGAATCTCTCGCACGGTGACGGTGAATGGGACACAACCTGGACTTCCGGGCAATTTTGGATATTCGGGCGCGCGCAGCCCAATTAGAATGTCGACAGGGCTCTATGCGCCGCCCGGTGAAATCATCACCATCGATGTCTCTCACGAGGTCGCCGATCTGGGATTCTGGATTCTCATCGGCGCCCACACAGATGGTCTGTGGGGCAAGGATGTCATCAAGCGGCATTCGCGAATCTACCGATATTGGGATGTGGACAATATCAGTGTCGAGGTCGGGAATGCCTTCGGCGGACCGATTTACGCTTCGATTCCCGCCGGCTCCGTATTCGGCGAAATAGAGATCACGATTTCGGGCGCGGTTCGCGCTCCGATTTTCATCCTCGGAGAGACGACGGATTACCAATGGAACTCGACGATTCGCGATTATCCAGCACCGTGGACCGAACTCGTCTCTAACCATTTCATCATGACCGTGCCGAGCGATGAGATTCGAGATCTGGATAATCCGACCGACCTGATGGAATGGTGGGATGTAGCCCTCGAAATGGAGCATTTCATCTACGGCTACACGCCTTGGCCGCGCGTCGAGCGCGCGGTCTTTGACGTACAGATTTCAGCTGGTTGGATGCACTCAGGTTATCCCTTCATGGCTCATGACCTATCTGTACCAAACGTCGTCGACCTCGAACAAATGAACGAATCTGGTGATTGGGGAATGTTCCACGAATTGGGGCATAATCACCAATGGATGCCATCGACTCTGCCAGGCACGACGGAGACAGGTTGTAATTTCGCTAGCGTCTATCTGATGGAGGAATTGGTCGGAATCGAATTTGGTCATAGCGGGCTGACTCCGGCGGCCCGCGCCGGTCAAATGAGGAATTATTTCGACGATGGTGCGAACATCAACAATTGGTCGGTTTGGATAGCCCTTGTCACCTTCATTCTGGTGAAGGAATATTGGGGCGGCTGGGAGCCGATAACCGAGGCGCTGACCGTCTATTACACCCTACCGGCAGCCGAGGTTCCAATTGGAGGGGATGAAGAATTCAATGCTTGGGTTTTACATCTTTCAAATGCGACTGGCTACAACATGGCTCCTTATCACGCCGCTTGGGGATTCCCTCTGACGCAGGCGACCTTCGACTCCCTCGACCACCTTCCAGTTTGGGTCGATGACCAATTACGCGGAGAATATTTCGTCTACGATGCGATGCTTCGAGGTCTGGTCGCATCGAACATCACCAATGATGATGCAACGATCAATTGGGAGGTTTACGATAATGGTACAAACACCACTCTCACGATTTACTATGGGCCCGCAGATATGGGGAATAACAGTGCCCTCTGGCCCAACAGTGACGATATGGGGGATAGTGAGGTCGGATTCGATTCGACGACAATCACCTTCACCTCAGACGCCACACACTACATCCGCATCAAGGCCAGCAACGAAGAGAGGGATACCTGGTTCGGACCGATTTCGGTGTCACCTGCTTGAGCAGCATCAATTGGTTATTCGTCGAAGCAGGGCTTCGAAGGAGATGTTCGGGCAATGGCGCTGGTGAAGTTGGGCGAGAGGGATCCACACCAGCGTGTGGGCGATGGTGATTGCGAAGGCGGGAATGAGAGCCAATCGAGGTTCACCTTCGAGACCCATCGCTGCGGCGCCTAACAGGGCGAAATGGGCGACGTAGATCGTCAGCGTGATTTGACCCACGGGTTCGATGAAGGCGAGTTTGTTTCCGCCCTCTACGGAAAATCTTGAGAGCAGGGCTTCAGTGAGTAAGACGAAGGTAGCAGCGGTGATTAAAAAGGCCGAATTCGCTGGGAAGAATGTCAGAATCGCATCTCCCTCAGTCAGTGCAAATGGAATGCCGAGTCGCGCAGATTGAATAATCGAGATTCCGATTACCGCAAAACCTCCTGACATCCAGAGAAGGCTATTTCTTCGATTCTCCTCGATATCGCTGAGAATTGATCCGAGGAACATGAAGGAGAGCCATGGTAGCGCAGGGTAGGTTCCGTTGATCAGCAGCCGCTCGAACCATTCCTCGACGCCACTCGAACCGACACGCGTCCACCATCCCCAATCGGGGCCTGCGAGATCACCCAAAGCGAATGGGGTTGCGATGAATGCCAGCATCAGGACGCCGCGTGCGCGCAAGCTGAGATTGACAATCAGTGGGGCAGCGAGGGCGGCGAGGGCGAGTAGTGTGAGGATTCCAGGAGTCTGCCATTCGAAGCGACCGCCGCGCTCGGCATTTAGCAGAATGTTGACGAGGAATTGGCAAGCGACCAGCAGGGCGATGCGTGGAAGCAGCCAATTGAGCCATGCCTCGGAGCGCAGCCCATTCGAGAAGCGACGCTGCGCTCCACGATGCAATCCCCAGCCGGAGACTGTGACGAATAGTGGGGCGGCCATACCGCCGAAGGCAGCGGCGACGAAGGCGGCGGGATGGCCGACAGTGATTCCGCTCGGCGGAATGATTGCTGCTGTGTGGACTTCGACCATGCACAGAATCGCGATGGCCCGCATCTGGTCGATGTGTTTGAGTCGCATTCCATCACCCGATGATGTCTGTGATTCGCGATTGCACATCAACCTCGTCGCTCTGAATAGTGAATGCCGAGGAGAGATTTTCGGACATACCCTCGGGCAAAGTTCCGCGATGATAAATGACGATTAATGGGTCGCCGGACTCTACTTCATCGCCTTTTTGGACCTCCAGAATCGCTCCGACCTGGGCGTCGACGGTGTCGTTCAGTTTTTTTCGTCCAGAGCCCAAGTCGAGGCAGGCGTGGGCGACTGCTAGTGCGTCGATGTCTGAGATTCTACCAGCTGATTCAGCGAAGATCTCGGTCGAGAGGAGGCTCGTATCGAGCAGACCAAGAGAGCGCAGCAGCGAAGCATCGGTATCGAAATCAGAAGGGCTCCCACCTTGGGCAGCGACCATTTGCAAGAATCGCTCAAAGGCGCTCCCATCGTTCAGCGAATTGTGGATCAGCAGCGCTCCTGCTACCATATCTTCGGCTAAGCCAGCCCCTGTCAATAAGAGGCCGCCTTGCACGCAGACCAGTTCCTCGAGGTCGTGTGGTCCACGCCCGCAGAGCGTCTCGACACTCTCGACGATTTCCAAGGCGTTTCCAACAGCGCAACCGAGCGGTTGATCCATCGTTGAAAGGACAGCCGTCGTTTGAATTCCCATGCCATTCGCGACTTCTACCATCGAGCGCGCCAGCGCCTCAGCTTGCTCGCGCTCGACCATGAAAGCGGCTCGACCGTGCTTGACATCGAGTACCAGAGCCGTCAATCCTTCAGCAGCCTTCTTCGAGACTATCGAGGAGGTGATGAGTGGGAGCGATGCGACAGTTCCGGTCACATCGCGAAGAGCATACATTCGACGGTCGGCCGGCACCAGATTTTCGGTTTGCCCAACCATCGCCAGTCCGATTCTCTCGACCTGACCTCGAACCTCATCCGTCGAGAGATTGACACGAAATCCGGCTATGCTCTCCAATTTGTCCAGCGTCCCGCCAGTATGTCCCAACCCCCGTCCTGAGATCATCGGCACCTTGAGTCCGCAAGCAGCGAGAGCGGGTGCCAGCGGAATCGAGACCTTGTCGCCAACCCCGCCGGTCGAGTGTTTGTCAACAACCAAGTGTGCCCAATCAGCCGGCCATTCGAGAATTTCTCCAGAGTCACGCATCGCCTCGGTCAGAGCAACAGTCTGAGCCGAGTCGAGCCCATCCTCGAACACCCCACGCAGCCATGCAACGACCTCGTCATCGGTCAGTGAGTCGTTCGTGACCCCTTCAACGAATCTCCCGATATCGGCGCTCATGCCTCGTCCTCTTCGGCTTCGTCGCGCAATTCTTCAAGAGAAATACCGCGGTCCAGCCGCCATTGGACCTCATCGCGACTCAATTCCTCGAAACCGAATCCGTCGAGTACAATCGCTCCGTGAGAACCATCGTCTCGCCCCTCGGTCAACTCTCTCGTGTCCGCCGCCTTCTCATCGAAACGCGTCCCCTTCAGTATCGCCATTTCCGAGTCGACGTCATCGAATCGGTAGCCTGAATCGTCGACGAGGCGCTCATCAGCCTTGGTTTTCGGGCGTTGAATCATCGTCAATCCAGCGCCGAGCAATGAGATCGCCGCAATGAGTGTCAGACCGAGCAGCAATTTCGCGCCCGGAGTCGCAAGAGGGTCATCTCTGACATTGATGATACTCCCCGGTTCATCTTCGCCGTTACCGCTCCCTCCATTGTTCGAGTTCGTCCCTCCACCGTCTCCAGGGCCAGGGTCCACAGGTTCGTCGTCACAGCCGAATTGCTCGCCGTCGGGTACACCATTTCCATCGACATCGCCAGAGACCATGGCTGCTGAAGGTGCGCGCATCACGGTCTGAGCAAAGTTTGCTTCCTGACCGTCGAGGATGCAATCATCATCCGTGTCGGCATCGAGTGGGTCGCCGCCTAGCAGGTATTCGTTGAGATTGTCAAGCCCATCCTCGTCTGGATCGAGGGATTGCTCGCTGAGGGCTGTTCCGAGCACGGCTGCACTGTGGCGGTTGAGCCCGTACTGGACCTCCCAAGAATCTGGGAGAAGGTCGCCATCGGAATCGGTGAAAGCGTCGAGACGTCGCCAATCTTCGTCGAATGAAGCGCCGAAGATCGCCGCCAATTCACTCGACTCAGCAATAACCCCCATCTCCCGATTCCGCAGCATTGAACTCGAACCCCAATTCATGCCGCCAACCAAAATCGTATCATCATCGATGATCATGCCTTTGTTGTGTAATTTCCAGATGGTCGGCGATGTCGCCATCAATCTGGCGTTGACATCGAGACCTTGAGTGCCATTCCAATCGGTGTTGAACAAATTTACAGCATCACGAATATCGTCATCAGAATCGGCATAATAAGCATTCAACAGCAACTCGATTCTGACGCCTCGGACAGCCGCCGCATGCAGGGCAGCCAGAATCGGATTCTCCTCGCCGAAACCCCAATACCAACCGAGATCGAGGTATTGCACAGAAATCCGCAGCCTCGATTCAGCAGCCTCGATCTCAGTCATCAAACCGTCCACACAATCGTCCGGGCAGGTCAGCAGGCGCATACGGAACGGCGTTGTCGTGTCAGGCGTGAGTGTGGCGGTGGGCGTTGTCGCAGGGTCGGGTGAGAGGGTCCAGCCTGCATCGGGGGAAAAGACGGAGGAATGCGCTTCGATATGCAAGTGATTCTCGTTTTCATCCCAAGCCATCCGCTCGAGAACCGATGCGGCGAGAGGTGTGGAATCGATGAACAGGGACCATTCTCTATTGCCAGAATCTCCCGTTGGCGGGAAGCTTGAATCCTTCCAATTACCAGACGAGAACCAAGTGCTGCTGCCATCTCGAACCGCTGTTTTGCTGTGAATGAAAGCGTAGGGTGAACTGATTGCAGTCGGGTCAATCATCCACAGGACACTCGCTCCGGCGTCGCTCAGGCTCCGCGCATGACCGAGTTGGTCTTGTTTGGCATTATAACCATCGAAGATGCCTTCTTCGAGTACGATGGTCACCTCGACTCCACGCGCGAGGGCGCGTAGAAGTGCGTGAGTCAGGTCGGGACTCATCATCTCATACATCTGAATGTGCAGAGATTCATCTGCCTCCTCGAGCCAGCGCAGAAGGTCGGCGAGGCCAGTCTCGGGGCTGAAGGAGGCTTTTGCCGACATACCGATATGTGGGCCGAATTCGGCACCATCGCAGAAGATCGAGGCGCCGATTCGAATCCATCGTTCCTGCCAATCAGCTGCTGAATCTGTGTCTTGGCCGTCGGAGCAGCCGTCGCCTCGCATCAATATGAGGCCAGGCGTGCCATCGCCTGGGACAGATGTGGCTGGTCCTGTCCAACCCTCTATCTCGGCATCGCCGCCACCGTAGACGATGGCGTCCACAACTATCCCAGTCGGCTCCTTGAGTTGTAATGCGCCGCCATAATCGACGAGCCACGGCATGTTGTTCATCACCGAATTGCCATCGATGGCGACGATGCCGCCATCGGCGAGAAGGTTCGCTGGATTTGCAGAGAGAACCACCGACTCGCCTGCGCCGAGGGTGAATTGGCCGAACTCTGAAATCCATGGAGTCGTTGAGCGAATTCGGTCGATCGTCCATCCTCCCAAGTTCACATCTTGGCCGCCGAAGTTGGTTATCTCGAGCCAATCGTTCTCTCGGTCGGGAACTTCTCCTGGCATTATTCGGGTGAATAGAATATCGTATTCTCCATCCCAGATTTCAGGCTCGATGGTCGGCTCCCAGAGCCAGACCATGTTGTTCTCATGCTTGCCCGTGTCTTCGCCGATCAGAACTCGTCCGTCATCCAGAACGGCGAGGTTGTCCGGTCCAGCGAGGTTGTTCACATCGCATTCGTATGTGGCTGAAGATGTGTAAGGGCCACCGGATATCACAGGTTCAATCCTGTTCACATTCCAGTCATCATCCAAAGTCATGCGGTAGACGATTCCACAACGATTCTGTGTGACATCGATGTCGCCCTGTCCATCACTCATATCGTAACGAACATCAGACATCGCCAGATAGAGGTAATCGGGCGCGTTTGGATTGAACACAATCCCTTCCATCTTGTTCCATTCATCGCTGGCTCCAAGCGCAGCCGCCGCCTTTCGAGATTCGAGGAAGGCTACCCGATCGTCAGCCGCGGATCCAATCGTCCCATCACCATTCAGGTCATAGTTCAGGCGTCCTTCTGCCCAATCTCTGATCTCTTCATCGGTGATGTAGGAATTCTGTCCGCCGATGAAGTCCGCTGTGGTTATGCCATCGTATTCATCGATCCAGGTTTGAATAACCGAATTTGACGACGAGGCCATTTCCATCCACTCCACATCAAATCCGGTAGTGGCCGAGTCACTGCTATCGTCTTGATTGACTCTGGCAGCGTAGAGAGTTCCTGAACTGAGGTCCCCAACAGTGTCAGCGACGAACTTGAACAATACCGTGTCATAGCCGTCGTCGGAGAGGTAAACCGTTCTTTCATCAGGCATCACCTGTGCATTTTCATGCGAGAATCGGCCCATCGCGAAGTGCTTGATGAAGTCGGGGTCGGTGGTGGCCGAATTCTCGATTTCCATGATGTAACCATAATCGTAGGGGTTAGGGTAGTAGCCGAGATAATCCTCCAACCTCTCTTGGTCGTAGTGGTAATTGTAAGTCTCGTCATTCCAGCTCCGAGTATTGGAGAAGTAGAGTTCCTCGGCTAGAAGCGGCGTCCCCCAGGGGCTCATACTGCCGAAGCAGAGAACCCACCCGCCGTTGACGCTGCTGAGATCCAGCATCATGCCGCCCAACACATCCCATTCGGCAGATACTGTATTCCATTCGATCTCCAATTGGCTGATCCCTGCAGGTCGTTCTTCCCAGGCGGTGTAGAGGTATCCTCGGCTGCCATCGGCGGTCAGAGGTACGAAGGCATTGTAGTCCGGTTTTTCGCTGCTGAAGATTCTATTTCCATCATCGGCGGCGTAGATCCCTCCTGCAACTCCACCTTCAGAGAGGGCGTCGCCACTCTGCAGGAGAACCTGATAATCTCCGTAGGAAGTTCGAATGCCATGCCAGATATCCAATTCGCTGCTGGACGATGCTAATTCTGGAACAGAATTCGGAAGGTCATTCCAATCAATTCCATTGATCACTCCGATTGTTGCTTTGTAGTTGTCATCATCTGGATGCATCGCGTTGACGAAGAAATTACCATTCGCGTCGATGTGCATGCCAGTGACCTCAGCATTGGGTGGAAACATCATGATGCGAGTCATCGATTCGGGTGTTGTCCCTTCATCGCTGCCGCCATCGCCTCCGCCAGTTCCGCCTGAATTCTGCGCTCCTGGAGTATTCTCTTGCGAGTCGAGCCAATCCGCCGTGTCATCGGTTGAGTCGGGTACTTTCGAGACTCCCATGGAAGATCCGCTGGTTGTTATCGTGTGGACAATGGTTCCGCTGGTATCCTTGAGGTAGAGGGTCTCGCCAGCATTGTTCAAGCGCAGTGTACCAACTTCGTTCTCGGCGATTACAGCGTAAGCATTCGCCCCTAGTGTAAAAGCGGTTGAGAGTTCATCGAAGCCGACCCAGGTACTCTGGTCAATCGGATGAACCCAGCCTCCTACATCCTCGAGGGTCCAGCCCTCCAGACTGACATCGGTAGAGCCAAAATTGTACAACTCGACCCATTCACCATTCGGAAAAATTCCTTGGTCAGAGCCGTCTGGGTTTGGTAGCATCTCGTTGATACAGATAGTCGAGCAACTGGTTGATCGGCTTGAGGAGCGACTCGATGCTCGCTCCTCGTCGAGTCCTGCGGTCAGGGCAGGAGCGAGCGACATAGTCACTAGGATAGCCAACACGAAAAACGCTGCAGCCGGTCTTGAGCGAGGGCTCATGGAGCGATGCTGTCAGCGATTGTGGGTTGAACCCTTCGCGGGCTCGCGCACGCGGCCGGCATAGCCGGCCGCCCAACTCCAAAGGCCGAATCGAGCAATCTGATTGGGTTGAATTCACTCTTCTTCTTCGCTCGCAGCGAGTAGTGAACCACCCTTCGCAGACCTACCGACAACCATCATCATTCCACCATAAGCAAGGAGGGCGATGCCGACGATATACAGTACTGCGGCGACGATGTCGATAGTGCCAGTGCCTTCTAGTTCGCAATCGCCCGAGCCACCGAAATCAGACCAACCCATTGGGCCGAGGTTGTGAAGCACCTTGCACTTGAAGATCTCAGCACTGTCGTCGGGAATTGCAGAGAAGGTATGAATCTCGAAGACAGGGTGTGTATCGGTTGAGCCGTCGCTGAAATCAGGATTCATGTTCCCAGGTCCTCTCAAATCGAAGTGGAACATAGATACCGACTTTCCGTACATCGCTACATTGGTTACCGGCTCGACCTTGATATCAACATGGGAGCCGAAGTAAACCGGTAAAGCGCCAGGAAGTACATCGACGAAGGTTCCAGAACCGATGAGTTTCGCTTGAATCTGGTGCTGGGCGGGGTCGAGGTCTACAGTGTGAGCTCGCATTGGAATTCCTTTGTATTCCTCCATTTCACCAGGCACGCTCTCGGTAATCGCGTAGCCGACGAGATTGACCTTGAATGACTCATCTGCGCTGGCGATTCCACCAATCGTTCCAGTCACAACCGTGTTGGCGTTGCCGACGTGGTCGCTGAGTAGGCCTAGAGTAGAGGCTTCTCGGTGGGGTGCTCGCCAAGGCAAGTGCTCGGTCAAACCGTAAATTTCGTTTTCTGCGCAGTCAAACCCTTCGCCTTCATCGCTGGTGTCAGCCGAGCCGTCTGAATTGAGTTTGAAATCACAAAGACCGTCGCCGTCAGAGTTGAGATAACCCTCCAAGAGACGCTGGCCAGTGGTCCCATCCTGAGCGTGTGCACCGGTTCCTGTACTCATCACATAGACCGAAAAGTCACCAGTGCTCATGCCGTTGGGTCGGTCGTCATTCTCCGAGCCATAGTAGGTAGCATCAGTTTCAAGGCTGACCCACGAATTCTCTTCGCCATAAAGACCGACCAAAACGGAATCGCTCCAGCCGTAAAGCCAGTTACTGATCGATTGAGTAGTTATCGCAGTGGCGCCATATTGGAAGGAGAGTAAAGCGCCAATTACCTGCTCGAACATGAAGTCTGAAACCCAACTTCGCAGAGCCGCAGCATCAGATTCTGAGATGCCGTAGAGGCTTGCAACGGCAGCGTCGTTCCAGGGTGCAATCACTCCACCCATCTCCAATCCATCAGCGCCGGTTGGCAGGCTTTCGCCAGAGAGTTCGGCGTACATGAAAATACGAGCGAAGTCTCCGGTTAGCGCATAATCAGAATCGTAGAGTATCTCTTGGACTTTCTCGATGCTGAGAGAAACTTCACCTTCGTAATCGCCACGGTTGAGTCCAATAGAAATGTAACCGCCGGCGATTGGTTCCTCAGAACCGAATGAGTGTTGCCACCAGCTATCTGCACCCATTGTACCAGTGCCTCCAACCAGTATCATTTCGAATTCAAGTGGAACACCTCCTACCATGTCAATCCATAGACCTGCCCAATCATAGGCAAGACCTAGCAATTGAGTCAGTCCAATGCCGTAAGTCACCATTGTTCCGAAGGCGTCACTCTGTGCGCCAAGTAGGAACAACGCGACCCCGTATAGTGGAATTCCCTGAAAGTCTGTAACCGAGAGAATCCCATTATTGGGGCTAGAGCCTTCTGAGCCCCAAAGGATGTTGTTCAGGGCCTCAGGATTAGCAATATCGACACCACTGACCTCCGCTAGACGCTCGCGCAAATCGGTCGCTGTCTCAAGGTCCGCGCCGCCGCCATTTGTGACGAAAGTTGTCCCGGCGAGAGCGTAAACAGCCCAGTCCATGTGGGTGAGGACTACTGGGTCGGTACTACCGTAACCGAACAGTGCAGCACGGGCCGGAGTATTCGTCTCACTTGGCGCTCCCATGCCCGCTACAAGCATAGGGCCTATGTCGCAGGTTAGGGCGATGCAAATCCCTGTGGAAGGGTCTACAGCATCGTAGAGGATGCTCTGGGCTGATGCCGCGAAGTCAGGACTCGCATCATCGGCTCCACTCTGCGCGAGCCAGTTGTCATAGGCCCCTTGGAGCACTGCAGCGGGTGCCATGGCGTCAGCAGTTGCCTCATCGTATCCGGCTTGCTGAAGTGCCGCCGATGCCCCAGGTACCATCAGATCAATCTCCTCCGATGCCCAGATGCTGGGTGCCCTGTTTTGCAGGTCGTTGATCAACATCATCTGCGCGTAGCCGGCCTTGGCGAAGATCTCGCCATATTGGATGCCAGTTGCGATACCAGCGATTCGCTGTGTATTCCAAAGAATGTTCATGTTCGATATTTCTGTTGTTCCCGATTCGGAAGCGACGTCGTTTCCAGAGTCGTCAATCCAGACACAATCTTCACACCAAGCAAAGGAATCGTACTCAGAATAGGTGATTGTCCCAGCATCAGAGTCGAAATTGAGGATTTCGCGAGTCGTCGTCACATTGTAGATGAACGGACCCATTTTGGTGAATTCCGGCATCGATGCTTCAGCAGAATTCAGCGCATCGGCGTTTGTAATCGAATAGGCGAAGTAGACTCTGTCAGCATGCGAAACCTTCCAGTCATCGCCGTAATCGAAGTCTGGGTCATATTCTCCTTCATCGTTCAAACCGTCGTACCCGGATTGGACCACTTCTCCGACACCGGTCTCGACTTGACCTGCCACGAAGGGGGCCAATACGAGGAAGTTCACTCCAATCAGTAGTATTCCGACGATTGTCAGGGTTCTTGCTTTCAACTTTGCATCCATGGCTATCACTCTATGTTGCCACCCACGCGTATGAGATAAGCGATTCTATCCAAACAGAGAGGTGAATTCCACCCGTCGACGAATCTGAATTAGAGAATCTTCTCGAGAGACTCTAGATTAATTCACTCATGCGAAGCCGAAAGCATCGAGCTCCCGAGCGAAGGTGTAAACCATGATCGGGACGAGGATGACACCCATTCCATGCGAGCGCCTGATGCCTATTCGAGGCGCCATCAGACCAATCATCGTGCCAATCACGAGGGTGCCGACTCCGATCCAATTCGTCGAGATGTAAACCAGAACGGTAATGAAAATCGTCACGGTCAGAACGAGGTTTCGTAGTGGTACCAACTCGTGCACCTTCAGCATGCCTTTACCCACTTTAATCATCATGGGGACGGCAAACAAACCTGAAGCAATTGTGATTCCTAGTAGTCTAATGAAATCAGCGGGGGGTTCGATCGAGTTCCAGATGTCGATTGGGTACATCATGTGGAGCGCCAATGCTGCGCCGGAACGGGGTCGCCCCACCATGTAGAGGAAACCTAAGACCATCACCGTGACAGCTGTGTTGACCGAGGATAGGATGGCGATGATCTCGAGGTCGCGTTGTTGGTTGTTATTGATGAGGTCGAGGTCGGGGCTGGCACCGGACTCGGCGAGTGCTTCCTGGAAGAGCAGACGGTCTTCTGCCGAAAGGTCCTCCATGCCCTCGAAGACCTGGACTTGGGGCAGCGCTTCGAAGCCCGGCTGTGTACCATGTTCGAAGTCAGCCGGGACATAATTCGGGTCGGTCATTCGGCCCCAGAAATTTCGCGCGCTCATCACCACGACGGTTGCTTGCGCAGCGGTCATTCCGGGTAGGATAGCCATGACCGAGGAGACGACAGCCGAGAGGAAAGTAGGAACGAGAAGAGGTTTCGGGTCCGGCAGTTCCCAGTTCTGTTCTTGGGGAGGAATCTCGCTGGTCGTCACATAGATATCAATCAGATTAGCGATTCCAAAGAGGCCGGCGAGGCTGGGGAACAGAAGCGAGGCTGAGGGGATGCCGACGGGCGAGCGGGCCGGGAGTTCGAAGACCGCCCAGCCGTAGAATCCAGTGAGTAGGAAGTAGGCGGTTGCAACGAGGATTCCTGCGAGGCGCGAACTCTCACCCAAACGCAGGTCGACCGCATCGTAACGACGGTGGATGCTCAGCCTGCCGAGTGGTATTTTGAATTCGATTCTGCGTGGCAATCGAAAGTGCAGCCTATTGGTGACTTTCTGCGCCCAGACGGGCCAAGGCAAGCGGGTCGTCTCGGTCAGAATCAGGAAAACGGAGATGAAGAGCAGCAGCCAAGGGAGTTTGTCGCGGCTCGCTTCGTAAAGCCCCAATCCTGGATCATCACCGAACAAGAGGCGCGCCACGATCAACAGCGGAATCGACATCAGCATTCCCATCTGTGAGCCGCGCGCAGAGTAAGCGACGCCTTGCGCGGCCTGCCCGGAAATCAACATGCGATGACCGGGCAAGAGTGCGAGCGCCATGTTATCATCAGGCGCACCGACCAAGGCGCTCGGAATATAATTCAGGAAAGTGTGAACGGTCCCGCAGGCCACGATGATCCCCGCAACAGCGTCCAGCGGGATTCCAATCCCAACGGCGACCGGTGCGAGCGAGAGAGCGATGAGGGCGACGTTGTTGACGTGGAAGCCAGGAATCAATCCCGTCAGGCAACCGAGGAAGATTCCGAAAACGAACGAACCAAGAAGCCACGCGAAGTCGAGCAGCCACGGGTCCAATCAAACCACCTCAGCGGATGTCTATGCAGAATTGCATGGTATTCTCGACGGCGTCTTCAGTCGTCGATAAGCGTCCGGTCCAATCGATGGGCTCGCCGATCGATTCCTGCTGGCTCGCTTCCGTTCCATCGCCGAGAAGGCACATTCTCTCATTCGAGCCCGAGCGTTGGATCCATTGATTCCCATCTTCATCCATCACGGCTTCACCGTAGATAGTGACGAGTTTCCCAATGTCCCATTTCCAAGAATTGTAACCATCTCCCCAATTGAGGAAACTCGGGTCGGGCGCTTCGCCGAGGGTCCACGACCGTGCTTCGAGAATGACCCGACCCTCGCTCTCCGACCAGAGGACGGTCGCGTTGAATCGAATCGGCTGTCCCGCTTCGATGTATTCGACGTGCTCTCCTATCAGGTGAAGTCGTAATTTCGTCGTGCGCGAGTAATAATCAGAGCCATCACCGACATATCCCTTGTCGTAGTCCGGCGGGATCGGGTCGGTGACCCAGCCCTCGAAAGTGTGGTTCTGGCCAAGAAACGCAAAGGGGTCCTCGGCGATGTCGAGCATCGTCGTCACATCATCGCCGAAATTTCCTGCTGGATTAGCCACCGAGGCGTCGTGACCTCTATCCAAGCAGATCGTCGCCTCGTCGGTCGACCAGATGAGTCGTCCAGTCCAGGTTTGAATCAGATTCTCGATGCCATCCTCAAGGTCCTCCGGCGAAGGCAGCATACAGAGCCGGTCGGTAGGCGAGTCGCCAGAAATCCACCAACCATTGGAAAACTCATTGGCGATACCATCGATAGCTACGAGTTTCCCTACTTCGTATGTCAGGGTATAGGGTTCCAACTCCCAACTCAGAGTCACGGCCTCACCTTGATTCAGCACCTCGATGGCCGTCGCCTGCACCAGCATTCGCCAGCGCAGCGAGCGCTGATCGTATTGCAACCAACCTGAGACATCGACGTGGCTTCCGGCCTCTATCCATTCGAGGCCACGCCCCTCGACCTGCATGTAGAGAAGATGGTCGGCATTGCCGTACGAGGGGTTGTCCATCAGACTCAGGGAGTGATAGGTGACGTCTGGGGCGATCGATTCGCTGAGATAGCCATCGATTCGAACAGACATGTTGGCGTAAGCAGATGGATTCATCGCGACTTCGACGAGCGGCACCGTCTCGTATTCAATCGAGTCACAGGTGCCGTCTGAATTAGGACAGCGAATCGCACCATAACCATTCGAAGATAGCCAGATTCGCCCATTCCACTCAGACACCTCGCCTTCGACCGTGACGATAGTTCCAATCGGCGGAATATCGGCGTCACGGTCGACGAACCAGCGAACCTCGACCACCGAATGTCCTTCAATCTCACGAATCTGCAGATCTATGCGATCCGCTTGTTCACCATAAGGGTCAACGACATAACTCGACAAGACTCCTTTGATCTTCACCGTCTCACGCGGATACTCATGAATGTCGTCGATATCGATCATGTCTGGTTCGCGGATAACCGCATAGAAATTCATCATCGATACAAGTAGCAGGGATGTGAAGAACATCACCCAAAGCTTCGCCATGACCTGCCGGTGAGTGAACCGTGCTTGAACATTCAGTGTCCCAAACCACAATCTCCGAAGCCTTGCCTCAACGAACTCCTTCACTACTGCGGAAGAATAAGGTTCATCTCTTCACTACTCACGAGCGGCAGGTAGGACCCGTAGCTCAGTTGGTTAGAGCGCTCGGCTCATAACCGAGTGGCCATCGGTTCAAATCCGGTCGGGTCCACCACCTGAAATCGATTTCAAGCGGTGATGGCCCCGAATCTTGCCCCCTTGAGCAGCCCAGCGTTTTGGTTACTTGGCGAAGCCAGTCGGAATAAGCCTCAAATACGGCTCGACGCGGCCTGACAGTGATGAGCACTCAACGATCAGTCCGTCCCGCCTTGATGATGATCGCTGTATACTTCTTGAGCTCATGGGGTGGAGTTGCCGCGGTTCAGGCTCAAGGCGTCGTGCCGGACATCACTCTGGTATGCGATCCGCCACAACCAATCGATGTCTATCCGGGTTCCCCGAGATCATCCATCATCAACTGCCGACTCGAGAATCCGACAATCCACCAAGAGAAGGTCCGCATAACCATTCAAGCGGGTGTGCTAGCTGTCTCAGGTCCCGCTTCAATGTCAGTCGGTGGCGGAAGCGAAGTGCCCTTCCAAGTGATGATTCGGGCCGAACTCAGGGCGCCTGAGGGCCAACATCAGGTGACGATCTCGGCTGAAGTGACGATGGCTAACGGACTGCCTGTGACGAGCGATCCACAATCCTACAACCTGATGGCGATCATCCGTCAATTCAGTCGTTTGCGAGTCGCTTCGGAAATCGCTTTCCTGCAATTGCGACCAAAGGTCGATTACAACCTCATCTTCGATGTCTATAACGATGGTAATGCGGTGGACCGTTTCAATATCGCAATCGTCAATTACGATGAGATGAATGACGAGGGATTCCAGTTGAGCATTCCCTTGGTATCCGTGGAAATCGAATCTCTCTCCCCGCCTGAGAAGATCAGAGTCCAAATGAGGACGCCGAAGAATCAAGGTTGGACTGACAAGTACTTCTCCTTGCAATTCAAGGCGACATCGGAATACTCGATTCGAACCGAAGGAATTCCGAATTATCAGATTCAAACGATGACCATCTACATCCGCGGCGTCTATCTGCCAGGCTTCGAACTCATCGGCACGATGATGATGACTGCTCTAGCAGCCGCTGCTTTCGCAGGCAGGACGCCACGCAGCGATGATGAGGACGATGAGATCGTCGGTCTCGACGCACGGTTGTTCTGACGATCAACCGCTCCGAATCGTTTGCCACCTTTGGTGGCAACGGGTTGATAACCCACCTTGAGCACGGTATAACAACCTGTGAGGCGTCAAAGTATGAGTGATGGTGGACTACTTCAGAAGGCGATGGAACAACAAGAGACTGGTGTGACCGAGATTGTCGCAGACGCGGTTCCAGCAGCAGAGGGGGGCCCCTCTTCCTTGCCTTTCAGTAAGATTGCTTCCACACTCGCCGTCGGAGCGGTGTTACCTCTTCTGTTATTGATGTGGTTCGGGATTTACCTGGATTTCATTCAGATTACAATCCTCACACCGCTGGTGATTATTGGTTCATTCGTGTTCGTCTGGTGGAAATTAGGAGTTGGTACTCCGAGTCGATTCGGTGGAACTGGAATTGAATCTACAGCAGCATTCGCAATTGTCGGTACTTTTCTGATTCTTCTCGGCACTCCATTTCTTCTGGCTACGATATTGACAGGGGAGATGTCTGTTGGAGATGTTGAATTCGATGCTCAAGGCGAGGTGATGAACATCAAAATCCGCCAAAATGGTGGTTCCGGTAGTTATGATGCGGATATCGTCATTGAACAGAACAACGCTCAGATCTGGTCAGGTTCCGAAACCTTCTCGATTGATCGCAGCGATGGCTCTGGAGATTATGGCTTGATCATGATCGATGTTCAAGAGTTTTACAATTCGAATGCACTTCCTCTTGATTCGACGGCTTACAAATTGAAAATAAGCATCGAGGGAAGGGAATTCACAAAGAATCTGGATTCCAATATTTTGACTCGGACCGTGACAGCATCGGCTTCCGATGCTACCGCTTCGATGACTACGGACTCAGATTCTTGCGGGAATAAGGATCGCTGTGTCAAGGGAGTTGCATTGACTGCATCTGCTGGACTCGCCGCTGCAGCAGGTTTTCCCTTGGGTCCGATGCCTAATGCCGATTATACAATCAAGACAACGATGTATTACGAAACCACATCACTTGCTATCGATTATCCTATGGTGACCGTGGACAGCACTTCGGCGACTTGGGATTCCAACGGGGCGGAATTCGGTAGTGGCAGTGGAATCATTGGTTTCGAAGGCTCATCACTGCCGCTTGATGGCTCCGAATTCGCTTCCGACCTTCAAGCGAGCATCATTCCGATAGATGCATGGGATCAGAATGATTACGGTTGCTATTCGGTAGTGGTTGAGATTTCACAATCGGCGCCATGGGCTGGTCCAGCCACGATAAGTGGTGTATCTCATTATATGTTTGAGGAGCAGGGAAACCAAGATGACGGATTTTCTGAGACTTGGATAGAAGTCGATTCTTGCTGATTAGAATTGGATATCGTCCTCGTCGTCTTCGAGAGGTTTCGCTATCATTCGCAAGACGAAGAAACCCATCATCACGCAGCTCAGCAAGAGCACGAGGATGATTGGGATTATCGACCCACCATCCTCGTCACCAGGGTCGTACCAAGTAACCTCATCCGAGGTGATGGTCCCGCCTCCGAAAGCATTCTCATCGACCAGTTGAGTCGGCGTCAGAATCCTGCACTCGAGACTGAATTGCCCTTCGATGGCATTGCGCCAAGGGAATTGAATCGTGACTTCAGCGCCAGGATCTATCCGCTCCCCGCGCCAACCTCCGATGTCTGCTGCTTCGTCGGTCTGTGCTATGTCGCAGGCGATGTAAACCACCGCTGGCGCCGAGCCTCTGTTTGCAATTGTTGCGAGCATCGCAACACCACCATTGATCGAGGCGAGTTCGGTGGTTTCAGCATACTCGACCGAGACCCATTCTATCAAGGGGGTATTCGAGTCGATGAAAATCGTTAGGTCCCACGTCAGAGGAATCATATCGCCACCATAATCATCCATGTCAGAATCCATGTTCCAAGCGGTTCGATACTCGACTATCTCGATCGTCGCACTCTCTGTCCAGATCGAACCATCGGCCCAACCGATCTCAACGACTCGCTCCACTCCTCCGTTGATCAGACCGACGCCATTGCTGTCGCTGATGAATAAGGCGGAGGTCTGTTCCATCGGTCCCATATCCTGTATTCTGAAGAAGACGCCGATTGCGTCGAATTCGAGTTGCTGGTCGGCGAGTCGACGCTCCCAGCGGTCGGTCAAACCACCAGTTCCAACAACCTCGTCCCCCCAGTGCAGATCTGCCTGTGCGTTGGCGCGTACGTCGTGGTCATCTCTACTTTCAGTGAATGAGGTCATGCCACTCAATATCATCGTCGAGGATTCTGTTGTCAGCAGTATCGGGGCCGATCGCTCGACAGCGGTGTCATGCAAAGTCACAGAACCCTGAACAGTGATCTCACCACCGAAGATGGTCGAATCCTCAGAATCGAGTTCTCCCGCCACCTCGATCACGAAGCCAGGAGATCCGTGGGCCATCAGGTTCCGATAGGTCAGGTCGGTGGCGAGAATCTCGGCGCTGTTTCCTGCTTCAGGCGTCAGAGTGAGAGAGGCCAGAAGTACTGATGAATGTGAATATCCCATTAGTCCGACCCAGACGTCGCCAGTGTTTTCATCGAATGAAATGGTGAATTCGCTGCCATTGATATCGATTGCTTCGCCCCCTTCCACCTGTGCTTGGCCACCGTAGAACGAACCTCCTTCCGGTGCGTGGAACGTGGCTTCGAATGAACTGTCGTAATCGGATCCCGGGACGAGGATAGAGGAACGATTCACCTCGTCCCAATATCCGAATCCTGCGAGACCTGTTGGAGGGTTCTCCGCGTTGAGTTCGGCATTGTCAAGAATCAGGATGCCCCCAGCTTCGATGATGAAACCTGATCCCTCCTGCATCGAAATCTTCGCTCCATTGATAGTCAAATCTCCACCGTCGACGATTCTCACAATGGTGTCGATTGAATCGTCGTCAACCCATTCGACAGCTGAATCGATGACGATTTCGGGACTCTCTGCTGCAGCGTTCGATAAACCGAAGCTCAGCATGGACATCAGCATCACAGCGGTCAGCAGAGAGGATTGGAAACGCTTCATTGCCTCGCTCTCGTCACGCGCGCCCAATGAATCGTTCGGACTCAGGCGCACGGACGAGGGAGAGGTGCCATGCCTACCGACAGGATTCCATACCTACCGACAGGATTCCATGTCTACCGACAGGATTCCATACCTACCGACAGGATTCCATGCCTACCGATAGTTCATTCAAGGATGCGGATTGGCGAATTCGATGTCCCTCGGTTCCGAGAGCTTTCCTGCGACGGACCCGAGTGGCTTCGCGCTGAATGTCCTATCGGTCCTGATGATGTATGGTCCAGCCTATCTGGCGAACACGGGTGCGATGCTGTGTGGCTATTGGTTACCGGAGAAATTTGGCATCTCGAATCACAAGATCGACGGAGGCAAGGTTCACTCGGACGGCAACAGACTTCTAGGCGATGGGAAATCCTGGGAAGGTCTGTTCGGCGGGGCAATCTTCGCTGGACTTCTGACGCTGCTCGTACACATTCTCTGGCAAGGTCGTGCAGCCCCCGCCGGTAGACCCTTCATCGATCCTGTGAGTTGGGCTGATGCGGGGGATTGGTTCTGGATCGGTGGCGAATCCGGAGCCGCCTTCCTGATCGGTGCCAGTCTCGGCTTCGCCTGCATGCTCGGCGACTCATTCGGATCCTACATCAAACGCCGCCGAGGGCTCAAGCGGGAGGGGGAGACGAGTTCACGCGCGCCGCTTCTGGACACCATCCCATTCGCACTGGCGATATTCATCGCAGCATTCCTGCTCTTCCCCGATCAGATTATCACACATTCCGATCTCAGGCCGGCCATCCTAGGGATCCTGATCCTCACCCCACTGATCCATAGGGCGTTCAACATCCTCGGCCACCGCCTCGGCCTCAAATCAGTTCCATACTGATGGCATCCTTGTGACGTTCGCACCCAGATTGCCTCTCTGCCCATTCTGCTTCGAGGAGGTCTCTCGGAATGCATTATCTCCTTGATGGGTCGCCCCGCGACCATGGCCGGAATGACTGTCCTCGTCGTTGGCGGGGGCGGGCGTGAACATGCGTTGGGCATCGGCTTGGCCGAGAGCGAATCTGTCGCAGCCGTCCATACCTGCCCTGGCAATGCTGGTACCGCAGCCATCGGCACCAACCACCCAATCTCGGCGAGCGATGTGGAGGCGGTTTTGGATCTCGCGATTGAACTCCGTGCCGACCTCGTGGTCGTCGGTCCGGAGGCTCCTTTGGTCGCGGGAATCGCTGAGCGTCTTCGCGCCGTCGACATCCCGTGCTTCGGACCCCACAGCGAAGGTGCGGCGCTGGAAGGCTCCAAGCTCCACGCCAAGCGAATCATGGAACGACTGGATATCCCTACAGGTGGTATCCAGATTCTACGTTCAGGAGCCGATATCGAAGCCGCCCTCGACCGCTATTCGGAACCATGGGTCGTCAAGCGGGATGTCTTGGCCGGCGGCAAGGGCGTCGTGGTGACCTCCGACAGAGCCGAAGCCGCCGAATTCATCGCGCAGAGCATAAAGGGGGACGGATTCGTCCTTCTCGAGGAATTCCTCGCAGGTGAAGAAGCTTCGATGCTCGTCCTCATGGACGAATCCGGTTATGTCTGCCTACCAGCGAGTCAGGACCACAAACGTGTGGGGGATGGTGACGAAGGTCCGAATACCGGAGGCATGGGAGCCTATGCACCAGCACCAGTGGTAACTGCGGCAGTTCGTCGCAGAGCCATCGAAGAGATCGTGGAACCGATGCACCATCACCTTCGCAATCAACTGATTCCATATCGCGGCTGCCTCTACGTAGGGCTGATGATCGACGCTGAAGGCGCGCCTTCTGTCGTCGAGTACAACGTCCGATTCGGTGACCCAGAGACCCAAGTCACGATTCCTCTGGTCGACAGCGATCTGGGCGAGTTGCTCCTCGCTGTCGCCAATGGCTCGGTGGCTTCTCTGAATCCTCGATTCAGCGATAAATCGGCTGTCACAGTCGTCTTGGCTTCAGAGGGATATCCGGCCGCCTCTGCTACCGGCAGAGTGATCTCAGGCGCTGACACTCGAATCGAGGAGGGCGACATCGTCGGATTCATCCATCACGCTGGGACCCGAATCGACGACGATGGCAAACTGGTTTCAAGTGGTGGTCGGGTGCTCGCAGCAACCGCAATCGCAGCCGATTTGAGAAGCGCAGTCGAGACTGCTTACGCAGTGCTCGACGAGGTTCAATTAGAGGGTTCACATCATCGCTCAGATATCGCCTACCGGGCCCTCTGAGCGAGTGGACGTCAGCATCCGCTGCTGCTACTACGTAGCAATAGAGCCGAGAACGATTATAACAGGACTTCAGGTCGCCGCGACGCTGAGCCTTCGGGCTGCAAATTGACGGAGATGAAAACAATGTCTTATGAAAACGGGAATGCGAGGGGAGGCGTGAACTCACAGATGAGTCTCGCAACAGCCCCAGTGGCGCTTGCAGGTCTTTTTCTGCTCTTCTTCACGGCCACCTCCCTCGCTGATGATGTGATGATTGACACAGACAAGTGGGTCATCCTTCCCATAGCAGTTGCTCTCGCGGCTGTTTTGGGACGGATCGGAGTCATCGCTCCTCTTGGAAATGTCTCATCTCACCGCACAGCGTTGATCTCGCTCGGTTTCGTAGCGCTCGCTTTCGTGGCCAACACGCTCGGTTTTGCCGCCCCGATTCTTGCCACGACCTTCACATTCGTGGGAATAGCGACCTTGTTGCTGGTTCAGAGTGAACGGAATGAAGAGGCGACGATTCTCATGGTCACCATTGCTGCCTTCCATCTCTCTGTATCGTATGCAGCGGCAATGCCCGAATTGACTCTGGCCGAGGGAGTTCAACTACAGACTCAACTCATCGATCTCCAGCGAGGCATCATCGGTGCCGACTTCTTCGCCTTCTGGTTCGCTTCAATCGTCTATGGTGTGATTCTGGCGATTCTATTCAGAGGTACTCTCGACAAAGCAGGTCGTGGACGAATCTTCGCACATCTTCCTGAGAGATTCGATCTTGGCAGCGCCAAGGAAACGTTGATTTTCATGGGAGTGATTCTCTCGGCTAACCTCATTCCCATGTTCTGGTTGGCTGGATTCACTGATGCTGCAGTCTTCGAATCTCATCTGTATCTCGGCAGCGTCTGGGCTATCACTACGTCGATCATCGTCATGTTCATCGCTTTCTGTCGCGCCGAGCGCTGGCACGTGATAGGCGCGCTCGTCGCTCTGAATTGGATCATCTACAGTCTCGCCCATCTGGTCGAGATTGGCAATCACCTTCCTGCTCGCCTCGAATTCTTCGCGGGCAATGATACGATGGGCGCTGGATCCTGGTTCCTGCTGACTTTCTGGGCGAATGTCCTCGCCGTCATGCTCGGTGTGCGCGGATATTTCGGCGACATCGCACCTCGCAGAGAGCCGAGTGGTTTCCGAATCTGGTGGAACGATAACAGTTATTCCATCCTCGTTGGATCTGCGGTCATCATCGGCTTCGCGATTCGTACCGGATGGAATGTGTTGCCTGCGATGAACGCGAATGTCACTGGTCTTTGGGACATGACTGGAGGCTCTGACCCTTGGTACATGAAGCGAGTCGTCGACTATATCGTAGCTGAGCGTTCACACTTCATATTCGACGCAGATAGGGCTTACCCTTCCGGCGGAATCAACCCTCGCCCACCTCTCTTCTCGTGGTGCCTCGCCCTGGGCGGCTTGGCTCTGGAGTGGCTCACCGGTACTCCTGCTGAGGAGGTTGTCTGGTGGTCTGTCGCCGGCTTCCCGGCGATTTTCGGCGCCCTCATCGTGCTGCCGATCGCGGGTATCGCGCGCCGACTCCACAGCGCTCAGGCGGGGGTTATCGCCGCGTGGCTGATGGCTCTGATGCCCGGTCACATCAGTCATTCGACCTTCGGCCTGGCCGACCACGACGCCTTCGCTCTGCTGTTCCTGACTTTGGCATTCTACTACTGGATCAAGGCTGTCGATGGAATCGGCAGCGAGCGGATCTTCCGCGACCCGAGTCCGAACCCGCTCTATCTGATCGCGGGCATGCGTGAGATGTGGCGACGCAATCCAGCCACCATGGCGAACGCGACTCTGGCCGGAATCAGTTTCGCCACCGTTGCTCTTGGATGGAAGGGATTCGTCTACGGACCGGGAATCCTCTTCCTGGCATATGCTGCACAGATCGTTCTCAACATGTTCCGCCGCCGTGACAGTCTACCGTTGACGGCGGCTGCCATGCAGATGATGATGACCACTTTCGTGGTTCCTTTGCCATTCTACATATGGCCTGGATTGAATCTGCTTCTAGCACCGAGCGGCTTCCAGCCGATGTTCTACATTCTCGGATTCACCATTGCGCTCGGTTGGGTTGCAAGTTCGTATCGGGACAAGCCATGGTTGCTGGTTCTCGGCAGCGGTGTGGTCCTTTTCGGAGGTATCCTCGTGTTGCTCAGGGCTCTTCAGGAACTCGAAATCTACAATGGATGGGATATTCTCTTCACCGGCGGATTCTACTTCTCAAAGAACAAGATTTTCGGTACGATCGGTGAGGCTCAAGCGCCAAGCCGAGGTATTCTGTTCGCATCTTATGGTCCGATTGTTTCACTTATTGCGATTGGCTATGCCTTCGCGCTACTCTGGCGCGGTACTCGCGAGGATAAGCAGGGACACGCCTTGCTCGGCCTTTGGGTTCTCATCGCTACGTACATGGCTTGGACCGCCGGCCGATTCATCTTCAACGCGACGCCGGCGATGGCCGTCGTCGGTGCGATCGGCATCGCCGCGCTGTGGAAGCGAGCTGAGTTCTCGGTCTTCGTCAAGGAATGGCGTCGATCGGGCATCGGCACTCCGCGTGCCCGATTACGCTCGATTAAGCCTGCGAGCAAGAAGAGGCCTGCAATCCCGGCTCTGCTGCTGGTACTCATGCTCGTCGTGACTCAGCACGCGACTTACGGCATCGACGCGGGTATACCTCGGGGAGAGACAGCTGCGGGCGATGTCGATCAGACGATCTACGATCTCACTCCAGACATTCTGCGATTACAGGACCCGATTTTCGGCTTCTCTGTACTCGACGGTTCCACATACAGTCCCTCGGCATCCTGCAACGGCGGCTGCTGGTACATGGGGACCTTCGGACCTGGGTTCAATGGCGGTGGCTGGAACCTGGCTTACGAATGGCTCTCCGAACAGGACGCAGACGTACCATTCGGTAATCGCCCCGCTTTCGTTTCATGGTGGGATTATGGATTCCAAGCATTGGACTCTGGCGAGCACCCTACTGTTGCGGACAACTTCCAGTCTGGTATCCCGAACAGCGGTGCGATGTTGCTCTCTTCAGGGCAGACAGACACACTCGCGATGTTCATTGGAACCCTCGCACAAGGCGATCGCCGCTACACCGGTGATGGTGGATTCAGCGATGAATTCACGGCCGCGCTCAATCGACACCTGAACTACCCACAGCAAGCCGAATTCGCAGACATCATGTCCTTCGGCTTCGATGACCGCTCATTCGTCGAGGCCCGAGCCCTCGCCGTGATTGCAGAAGATGCAGGCGTAGAATTGTTGCATGGCGTTGATTTGGACAGCAACGGTATGCCGATTGAACCGATGTGGTATGTCTATCTCGACGGCGAGCAGATTGGCAATTCCACCACAAACGAATCTGCAGCCAGAGCCTCTTTCGATCAGACAAGAGCCAACTCTCAGCCTTATGAAGACAAAATCACGCACTATCAGATCGGTGGTTATCGATATACAGCAGACCTGATTGAGGACTTCGGTGACATTTCTACGAATCTTCATCGAGTCAATGCGAAACTCGGTCTTGCTCGAGCTTTCCTGACGTCCGCATTCACCCTTGAGGAATTGGTCGACCTGTACGACGACTTGACAACCTCAATCGAATATGAGGTGCAGGATTACGAAGGGGCATTGGGTCAGACAATCATCCGCAACAACGAGATTCGATACTTCGCGATAGATGACCGACTCTATCCACTGGGTGGCAGATACTACGAAGATTCGAGTTACCACCGTGGTCAGACGACTGGAATCTTCTACGCACCGACAACTCTCTCTGGATTGGATCCGGACCATTACATCGAGTCGGTGTATCTGACTCAGCGCGGTACTGGTCCCATAATCCCTATGACTCAGGCACAATACGAACAGGAGTATCTGAATGATATCGTCAGACAGCAATCAGGAGCTCTTCAGGATTCAACCTTGATCATCCAACTCGTCGATATCGATTACCAGCAGACCGATTCATTCTTTGAAACCATGATTTCTCGTATTTACGTCGGCTACGGCTCCAGCAGCCTCGGCCTCATGGGCGACCCCGCTCAACCGGGTCCAACCTGGGCCATCGGCGGAACTCCTGATTCCATCTTGGAGAATGCCTTCCCGCTGCCAGGCGCGATGATGAATCACTTCGTCATCGCGAACTGGTATGACGACGGTTCTAGTTGGCCGGATGCGGACAACAACAGCGTCGCCGACATCCACGATGGTGGCTTCGCTGCGATAGGTCGCGCCAACACGAATGTCAAGGTGGTGAAATACTACAGTGGCGCGACGATCGAAGGAAGCGTCGAACTCGATGGTTTCGGACCTATTCCAAACGCTCGTATTCTCATCGAGCGCGATGCTTTCAGCGGTGAAGAAGTCGCCGATGAGAATGGCAGCATCATCGATCAGGATCCGCGATCCTACTGGATTCCCATCGGGACGGTTGACGCTGATGAGAATGGCGATTATTCCTTCATCGTTCCAGCCGGTAGAATTCGGGTCAGCGCCTTCTTCGGTGAGCCCGATCTCGACACTGCTCGAGCCCAACTCTATAGCGGAGCTGGAGGAATGCTCAGCGACCTTGCGACCGATTCATACACATCCGAGCGCAATGTCAATCTAATCACTGGGATTCTCGGCAATGTCTCCGGCTCGCAATGGCTCGCCGAGACCATCGTCAACATCTCGGGTACCGCTGGACACAGCAACGGTGTCGAACACATCGTCGCTGACATCAGTGTCACCCCGGCCTTCGCCACTGGGCGCCTCATCTGGGCTGGCAACGATGCATTCGATGGAGATGCCATCACCGATGCCGTGGTCGAGTTGACTGCTTCGTGGAGCATGATCACACTCGACCCGATCACTCTCATGACCTCAACCGGAACCGTCAGTGGTCCTGACCTCGCCTTCCAGGGAATCGGCGAGGTCACATTCACTGGCGAAGGCGAGGTGATCAGTAATGGTGTCGTATCTGTTGATGACTTCTATGGCACTCACATGCAGACTATTCTACACGGTCACAGTCTCACCGCTGTTGGCCAGTTCAGTGGCCGTGGCACACTCTCAGGCGTCTTTGAGAACGAATCTGTGATCGACGGCGATTGCAATGAGAATGGCACGATGCCTGAAAATTACTCGGTCTGCTCACTCGCCGACGGAGATCATCTCGTCGACGGTGTCATCAATGCTACCGGACGATTCACCTCGAATGGCACATCTTCATTCTCGCAGATTCACAACGGATCGTCCTTGTCAGGATCCGGAGTTTTCACCGTCGATGCCTCCGATGAGGATATCGAAACCTATGGAACCATCAATGGAACTGGCACATTCGCTGGTGAGGGGATCTTCAGTGGGCCGATGGTTCAAGAGGGAACTTTCCATCTGATCAATGCGATTCCGGGTTCATACGACGTGACCATCATCTTCTCTGATGGAACTCGTGTAGAGATTTCCGACGGCTTCACCGTGCCGTATTCGGGAATCCCTTCCGTCACTACAATCGATGTCGCGGGTGGCTGGATAGAAGGCAAACTCGTCGACGACCAACAGAATCCGATTCTTCATCCGGTCTCGTTACAGGTGATTGATTCAGAAGATGCGGATGCAGTATCCGAATGCGCCGATATCATCTACGCGCCCTGCCTCATCACTCCTGATGAGAACGGTACTTTCAGCTACGGTCCAGTCATTCCCGGTGATTACATCGTGTCTCTGGATGCTGATTCGGATGGCTTCACGGAAGTCGATATGATCTACATCTTCGATGCGAACATGACTACTGAACTCGACTTCCCGAGTCCGGTACCAACGGTTCACGATCTGACTTTCACGCTCACGCGAACCGTCAACGGAACCCAGGAGAGTGTCTCTGATTTGAATCTCACACTCGTCAGTTCGGATGGCAATCAGGCTGATGTTGACGCCGTCTTCGATGAAGAAGATAATTCATATCACGTCGAATTGATCGACGGCGAGTGGATAATCAGTCACACCTATTCACCGACAGAACAGATGTGGGAGCAGATTGAGATCGATGGTGCTGACCTCAATGCGGATTACGTGTTCCGTCAGAGTACACAAGTCACTGGCATCGTCCATTACGATACGCGCGTGGAACCCGGTGAGATAGATGATGCTCAACCGATCGAGCACGTCCCAGTCTACTTCCACTGGGAGGGCTTCTCGACCGCGTCATTCACCAACGGTCAGGGCATCTTCACTGTCGTTCTGCCCGTCGGAGCCGTGGTCGACGCGACGGTTCATGCCGGTACGATGAATGTCGTCAACGGAACCAGATTCACCGTCGCCGAAGACATGCAGAACATCACCATGGTTGCACGTCCCGGTAGCGAGGTCAGTGGAGCATTGAACCTCAACAGGCTGGGTAATTTCTATTCTTCGAATCTCATTGGCTGGGAGGCGGCTACGGTGCTTGCCAGCCACGAATCGATCGATGCTGTCTGGCACATCGAGGTGGCTGACGACGGGATGTTCTCAACGGTTCTGCCCCAGGGTAACTGGACATTCACGACAGATATCGAATGGCTGAATGCTACGAATTCCACACTGAATGTCGATGGCAAGAATGACACGATCAACATCATTCTGAAACCTGGGGATTCATTCATTGAAATCGATTTCTTCCTCGATCACGAAGGCGACAATGACCTTGCTAACGGCACACTGGTCGAATACAGATTCTCAATCGTTCCAATCAATGCTGTCGGTCAAAGTGTCGATGTCACTGTCGACGGCGATGAATGGACAGGCGCTGGTCATGCAAGAGTGCCGATCGAAGCGGGTGAATACCGAATCGATGTCGAGATTTCAGACGCGCGCGCGGGAGACTTGTTCGGGACCCGCATCATGACTGGAGATCCATTCTTCGTCGTCGGGCTCCGCGGCGATGTCATCGAGCGTTCGATTGGCTTCGACCCCGAATGGCGCGTCGACTTCACTCTCACCAATGAGAGCGGTGGGGCATTGGCGGATCAGAATGTTCGATTCATCAACACCGAGACGGGATGGATACTCTCACGTCTCACCGATGGCAATGGCTCACTGGTCGACCATCTACCTGAGGGTGATTGGATCGTCTCAATCGTGGATGTCGACAATGGGCAAGCGGTCATGGAGGGACTGCGAGAGCGAATCACCGTGTCATCGGCAAACGCTGAGACCGAGCATTCGTTCTCCACCAGAGAACTCGCATTCTTCGCAATCGACCTGTGGAATGAAGGGAATGCGAGCCTCCTCGATGGCATGGAGTTGATTCTGACATCGAACGAGAATCTCGGAAACATCACTCTGGATCCGACGGACAACGGCGGACAAGTGGACAGCAGCGTCGTTTCCGGATCATGGAATATCGAGTTGAATTTCACCGACGACGGCAATCGTTGGATCATCGAGACGACGCTTCTCGCTGAAGATGGCGTCGTTTCAGGACTGAATGGAGTCATCGATATCGAACTGACTCAATTGGTCAAAATGTCGGGAACCATATTCTGGGATCTCGACGACGATGATGAAGCTGATGTTGCTGAAGGCGTCCCCGACGTGAGCATTCATATGACCAGCGAAGATGCTGAGAACATTACGCTGGTCACCGATGCGAGCGGCCAGTGGAACGTCTTCGTGCCGCTCAATTCGACTTGGCACATCACCACTAATCGCACTGGATTCTCAGAGGAGAACCTCTCAGTAGCGATGAACAACGCCAATTCGATCGAAATCGAACTCTCCGCAGGCTTCGTCGATATCAGTGGAGTCGTGACTCACGATGATTTGACTTCTCTCGGCGACGATGTCATCCTCGAACTCATCCCCGTTGAGGGCATGGTTCGAGACCGTGTCACGCCGGTGAAGACACTGGTAAATGGTACCTGGAACGGCTCTTGGACCGCCACCGTGGAGCCGGGCAACTGGATTATCCGAGCGACTCATGAATCCTTGAATCTGATCGCAATGGCTGTCGTTGAAGCCGACATCGCGACCGGCGGCAGCGTCGATATCGAACTTCGACATGGAGGCTGGTTGCATCTCTCTACCGAATGGCTCGACTACAATGGCACGCAACACAGCCTCGCGGAATCGAATGTGATGGGAGCACAGATGGTCGAGGATCCGTCCTTCACGCTCTCGACTGGAGCGAGTGTCGAATGGGCCGCGATACTCGATGCATCAGGAAGCATCTCGATTCTGATGCCGAGCGGCACGATCGAGGTATCGAGTGAATTCGAAGTCAATCAGATGAATCGCACGATGGAATATACAGCTGGCAAGAACATCAATGTTCCAGCCTCTGGAACGGATCTCACTGCCTCGGTGACTCAAGAACTGAAGTTCAGTCGCATCGCCAACCACGAGATCGATGCCTCAACCACCAATATGGCCGGCGGGAACACCACGGTGTCAGGTGATCTCTCAGATGTCACCGTGCTATTCGACGAGGATGGTAACTACAGTTCCGTCGATTACACACTTTCTCTTGATTATCTGGGTGACGAGCCCATATCGACCTTCACGGTCGTCGGAACCATAGGTGGAACCGATGGTTCGGATTGGGCTGTGACCTTCTTCAATCCTGATTCGGAGACATGGGATGATGAATTCACTTTCCAATTCGGTCTCTTGGACACCAACAACAGCACTACCTATGACGATCTGCGCGTACGTGTGACACCGGCCAATCTCTCCACCGCGCATTCGTTTGACGCTGGTCACAATGTCAGAATTCTGATTCAGACCGCAGATGGTTACAGCTTCGAGCACTCACTGACGGTCCGAATACCGCAGTTCCACTCCTTCGAATTGACAGAGGAAATGGTCGATATCTATGGAATCCGTCCTGGCGAATCCCTGAATATTGGAATCAAATTCCTCAATGCTGGAAATGGCGATGAGAAATTCGAGTTCGAGTTCGATGATACTCAATTACCCGAGTATTGGGAACGCACCGGCTCTACTTCCCACACCCTCGGTGCCTTCGTGATGACCACTCACACATTGATCGTCATCGCACCTGCGAATGCCACTGGCGAGGAGGATTTCACCATCACAGTCAACGTCACGGACAAGTCTGGCGGAACCTACCAACCGCTCGTGATTCATGTCAGAACCTCTCTTCCGGTATTGACGATTATCGAGGTGACAACTGGCACTGAACCTACTTTCGGCAACATTCATACATTCATGGTCAAGGTCGAGAACTCTGGCCTTGTTGACGCCAAGAATGTTGTCATCAATGCAACGGTTCAGGGAACCAACGTGTATGCCACACGGACACTCGACATCTTGGCTGGAGCCGAAGTCATCTACTTCATCGATGTCAATTTCACTACCTTCGGACCAGAACAGATCTGGATCGATTTCACAATCGAGGATGAGGATCAGGAGTTCGCCAACGATCCTGCTGTCAAGAGCAAGCGGTACACGCTGAAATCACCTGCCATCGATGACTCAACGGCGACGAATGTCATCATGTATGCCTTGGCAATCATGTTGTTGGTGGCATTATTCTACCTGACTCGAGGCGGTACACGCCGACCCGGCGCTCCATTCTGAGCGTCTTGAGAGGCGTGAAGAACTCGATTATAGGCGCGCAGCCCTCATAGGCGGAACGCGCGCGCGAGCAACTGGTGAGCGAATGGTCGGAATAGAGCATCTGGAACTGATGCCCGAGCCCGATGACTCGCGCCTACTCACCGCCGTCGACCCTGCAGCGCCCGGATATCCCGGTGTTGTCTATGGTAAATCCGACGAGGAAGCGCTGGACTTACGCTGGCCAATGGGTCCGATGAAGGAATATCTCTGGCCATGGGGGGCTGTCAGTTTCGCCGTAGGAACGGTTCTGTTGCTCATCACTTGGCCATTCATCCAAGCTTACCTGATTCCGATATTCCCTGATTCCGAGTGGGCCTACGAATCGACAGGAATTCGAGAACTCCAATCACAGGGCTTGTACGGCGAAGGGATCCACATCTGCATCGTCGACACCGGCATCGATATCGATCATCCGGACTTCGATCGCGTTCATCTGCGTGGATTCCGAGATTTCTACGCTAACCAACACGACGACATCCGAGACGTCGGAGAGGAATACCATGGAACACTTATGGCAGGATTATTGGTCGCTAACGGGACATTCATCGGCGCCGCTCCGGAGGTCAGCCTATCCATCGCATTGGCCCTGGGTCCGGAGGGCAGATCAGGTCAAGCGGACAGGGTGGCGCAGGCGATTCGGTGGTGTCGCATCACTCAGAATGTCGACATAATCAGTCTGAGCCTTGGCGGAGATCCTTCTGAATCGATGGCATTTCGCTCAGAGACAGTGGAAGCAGTCACCGAAGCGCTTGATGCTGGAATATTCGTCGTTGCTGCTGCCGGAAACAATGGCATGAGGTCATCCGTTGACGATGTCTCAGTGCCAGCGAGTCTTGCTGGCGTCATCGCCGTCGGGGCTTCAACGAGCAAGGGCGGAATCTGGTTGAACAGCTCGAAGGGGTCCGAAACCGACCCTCACAGTGGCTTGGACAGAGTATTTCCTAATCAGAAACCCGAGGTCACCGCACCTGGAGTGAGAATGTTCTCGACCGCGTCGACCTCGATTTCACCACCCTATGCATACTCGACTGGAACCTCGGATTCGACGGTTCTCGTCGCGGGTGCTCTCGCTCTCATCCTCGAGCTTTACGGTGATGCGATTCGAGGAGAGGATGGGATTCTCGATGCTGATGAGATGTCTCTCGTGAAACGCGCTCTGGCAACCTCCGCGTTGGCAGGCGAGGAAACTGATTCAGGTCATCATCAGAAACGTGGTTATGGTGATTTGAACGCCGTTTCTTGGGCTGAGCAAGTCGCTTTCGAACTCAATCTTGATTGATTTCGGAATCGATTCGGGTATCGAATCTTCTGAAATCGTATCACGCGAGCCTTCGGCTCGATTCATCCCTATGATTAAATCCACACTGATAGCCCCGTGATTCATGCAAAGCGACCGAGCACGGAGCCAATTCTTGGTGTTACTGATGCTGACAAGCGTCTTGGTCGCTCTAGTCGGCCCAGCGAGTCCAGTGATGGCAGCGAATGAGACCACGAGTGGAATCATCACTGGAACTGAAGTCTGGACAGGCACACATGTTCTCACTGGAGATGTCGCGGTTGCGGCTGGTGCGAAACTCATCATTCAACCGGGTACTACCATCACTTTCCCTAATGGCACCTCACTCGATGTGCGTGGAAACCTCTGCGCTGGGGTGTCTTCCTGTGGGGCAAACGGCAATGCAGGAACCGCAACACCCATCACCCTGACATGGCTGGAACCATCTCAGTCCAACGCTACTGGCGAATGTTATGGATTGGGTAGTGGGAATAGCAAGATCTGGATTCGGGACTCCTCGTGCGGAGAGGGGATGATTCTGAGAGATACGATGGATCTGTCTCAGTCCGGAATGCGCCACATTCATTTCGAAGGTGCGTGGGGCATTCCGTTCTATATCCAGTTGGAATTCGAATACCGCTTCGGTGTCCTGATTCTCGATGGCGCCAGCCCGACCCTGCGAGAGATGGTCTTCAACGATATCAACACAACCAGTGTTCTAGCCACTAATCTTGCTCAACCTCGATTCATCGGTGGAGAGTACATCGCTGGTAACGATGATGAGAGTGATGTAACGGGTCAAGCGGTCCAGATCTATGGTGGCGGCACGCCGATTTCGCCAATGGTTTTCGAGGATGCCCAATTCACCAGCACCAACAATGGCTGTGGCCGAAGAGATGGTGGCAGGGCAGCAATCTGGGCCTCGCAGACATTCATCGAAATCGATGATTCAGTGGTGGCCTCAGGAGATTTCGGATTCAGCATTCGGAACTCAGCTGGTAAAATCACCAACAGCGAAATCTCAGTAACTTGCAATGGTATCGATGTCAACAGCCTGAAGGCAGTCGCGAATACAGAATACAATCTCGAGATCGCCTATAACGATATCACAACCATTGAGGGCAGCACGATCACCGCTTACGCCGGTGCAAATGTGAACATTCACAACAATAATCTCGAGGGCGCGAGTGAAGGTTCTGGAATCGCGGTATATTCCAGCCGTGCCAATATACAGAACAACGAGATTGGACCGATTGGTGGTTGGAATGGGCTCTGGCTCCTCGGTTCCTACGATGTCATCGCTGAACACAATACAATCGTCGACACTCAGAGGGAGCCGATTCTCGCTGGTGAGTATGGCACTCAAGCACCTGCTCCGACAACAGCTAGGCTCTATCTCGCCAACAATACAATCTCCACCGCCGGCACCGGCGAATGTTCGAGCAGCAGGTGGTGGGATGGTACCTTCACCTGCCCAGCGATCATGATTCATCGCACCGGCGCGACGATTCATGACAATGTCATCAACGCGGCTGGAAGTGCCGATGGCATTCGAGCGACGGGTGGAATACTCGATGTTCGCAGGAATATCTTCAACGTGCCAGCGACGGGCGCCATCCTGCAGAACTATGACAGCGGATTTGCTGGAGACCAGCAATATGGAACGCTGGCTTTCTTCTCGAACAACGTCTGGAATGGGGTCGAAGTCACCTACAATGTTACCAAGTCATCAGTGACGGTGCAATCGGAATACATTCCGAGCCCGCCATCCGGACAGTACCCCGTCATTCTCAGTTGGCCTGACCAGGAGGCATGGTCTCACAATCAATGGCAGAATGGCATCATCCCTCATGATGTCCGGGCTTGTGCCACCTGTGAAGATTTCACTCCACACGATTTCCCATTGGCTGTCAACATGGACAATAATTCGACGATCTTCACCTTCTCGAATCTGTCTAATATCGATTTATCGAAGGTGTTGATCCACACGCAGCCGACTCGCTACGCAGTTCAGGTGCAACGCGCTGAACTTGTTCGATTCCAGGCTCTCATCAACGGGGAGCGAGTCGAAGATGCCAACGTGCTGATCGAGGATGCTCACGGCAACGATCTCTACAGCCTCGAGACCGATGCAGATGGTTACACGCCATGGTTCTCGTTGGCATCCAACTTCCACCTCGATTTCCGCGGTTTGGATGGAGGCGACAACCCCGATGGTTTCGCAGATGATGAATACGAGGATTCTTGTTCGGATGGGGTGGATAACGACGGTGATTTACTCGCCGACACCGACGATCCGGATTGTGATCACAACGCTGGAACCCGCGAATTATCCCTTTATCGATATATTGCATATCGCTTCGGCTTCGGCTTCGATAATGGTGAATTCACCCTCACCGACACAACGTACCAAGACACCCTTTTCCTGGAGAATCTTGCACCTTCGGTGTCTGTCACTCAATCTGATGGGCATTCCTACCGACGGGTCGTCAACCTGACTGGTTCAGCCTACGATGGACAGTGGGCTGGTATCTATTCGACCGATGAACTGGCACAGTGGGATCAGCGCGGATACGTTCATCGTGTGGAGATAAAGGATCCATTTACCAGTGAATGGGCCGCTGCAGGTCACGCAACCGATGCCAGCGGAGCGGCAGAGGGTTCGGTCACCAGAAATAATCATCCATTCAGCAGCTGGTACTATCTGATCGACATGAGTGATCGTCAGGAAGGCGATTACACCTTCGAATTCCGTTCCTTCGATGGGCTCGATTACAGCCCAATCATCACCAGGACCATCAAACTGAACACCGAAGCACCAACGCTGACGGTGACATCACCCAGTTCCCAATCCACACATGCCGATGGAACAGTCTCTTTCGCAGGCACCGCTGCCGATTCCTACGGCTGCCCCTTCGCTTGCGGCAGTGATATCGACCATATCTACATTCAGATCGACGGCCCGAATTATCATGTCGTCACTTCTACTTCGGGTTCGACTGAGTGGAGTTGGACCTGGGATTTCAGTGGCCTGCCTAGAGAGTTGTCTGTCTACACATTCTCGATCTGGGCATCGGACTCGGATTTCTGCAAGGGCGAAGTTGACGAGTGCGAGGCAGTTATTCTAGAATTGAACATAGACAATCAGAACTCAAGACCATTCGTCAGCCTGATCAGCCCTCAGAACGGCCAGATTTATTCGGTTGGAACTGAAACGATCATTCAAGGTGTTGCGCGAGATAATGACGGAACAATCACACGAGTCGACATCGAGGTTCTCGATGTGGCTAACGGTTACATCAATATCTATTCGAGTGCGGTGACCGATATTCTTCCGAATGGAGCCTGGGTCGACGAGTGGGATTCGAGAGTGATGGTCCACAACATGCAGTACCTCATCCGAGTACGCTCATACGACGGCTATGATTTCAGCGACTGGACGGAGGCGCAGATAGTCGCTGACAACCCACCAGACGCTGGAAACAATCGCCCGACCTTCGACTCGACTGGCTGGCAGCCAGAGGTCAACCTCTACTGTGAGATGGAATCTCAATCACAGGACCGCTGTACCAAGGCAGAGCTCGATCTGCTGCAATTCTTCGACGATCAGGATGGCGTGCAGCACCTGATCCTCTCGGTCTACGATGACGAGTCGCGCACATCCGACGACCTTTACGGTCTGGTGATCAATGTCGGAACTGATGGGATAGCCATTTACAACCCCATTTCGATGTTCTTCTACGATGCAGACATCAATACATGGTCGTTGCAGAATGTGATTTTCGTCGCTACCGATCAACATGGTTCCAAGGAGATTTCATCGCCCGTGACCTTCAACGTGATTCCCATCCGATTCACCGTCGAAGATCCCGATTCGACGACAGCTGGGCGCTACGACACAATCACATTCACGGGAATCGGTCTGCCGGGCAAGACCGTGAAGGTCACCTTGGACGGCACCCAGGTCAATTCGACGGTGGTGAGAGAGGATTCGAGTTGGACGCTTGGAATCCCAGGCTCGATGCTTTCCGAGACCGTCACTCCAATCTTCTCCATCGCTGGATCCGACCCGATCATGGGGGCAGCGATCTCACCGCCTGGTGAGAGTGGCGAAATGAGTATCTTCACGATTATTCTCATCGTCTTCGTCATCCTCGGACTGCTTGGTGGCGCCGCCTTCTTCTTACTCGAGTTCGAGGATGAGGACGACGAGGACGAAGGGCTTGACGCAAAGCAGGAGATCGTGGAAGAAGTGGTCGATACCTACGCCTGGGGAAAGGCCGAGGAGAGCACCGAATCATCACCTCCCGAGTTTGTCAGATCAGATGATAATCCCGGTTGGATGTGGGATCCAGTAAAGGAAGAATGGGTTCCAGATCCCGACCATAACGAGTGATGATGCATTGTCGTCCACCTCGCGGGAATGTTCTTGAGTGAATCTCAGCGCTCAAGCGCGCATGGCGACCATGGCTGTGCCCAGACCGGGCGTCCAGGAGCGAATTCTGCTTCATCTACGGGATTATGTCGATTATGCCGATAAGGTCGAGGTGCCCTTCGCAATCTCTCAGATGGGAATCGCGAATGCGGTCGCAATCGCCCGTTCCAATGTCCCTCGTGCAATCTCGGGAATGAAGGAATCGGGTCACCTGATTGAACGCCAGGCCCACGTCACTGGTGTATCGCGCAAACGCAAGGCCTACTTTCTGACATCAGATGGGGTCAACCTCGCTGACGACATCTGGGAGAAGGTGAGTACGCAACCGATTCGCTTGATTCTTTCTGATGGGCGCGCCGAGATGGTTGATCTTCGATTAGCCCTCGAGGCGACTCAATTACCACTTCGACACGTCGACATCCTTCGTTATCTCGATGATTCCGGGACGGTAGATCTGAGCGCTCTCTCACCCGATCTCATCGAGAGGGACCTCTCGAAACACATCGAGAAACAACTCGTCAATTCTCTCAACGACCTACCCCGAATGCGTAGATTCTACGGCCGCCTGGATGAGATTACCAGAATGGCCGATGTGCTTGAAGAGGAATCGACCACACTTCTCGTCCCAGGGATAGCGGGAATCGGTAAAACCGCTCTGGCTGGTAAATTGCTAGAGCGATTCACTCACCGACGCAATCTTCTCTACCATCGGTGTCAGGATTGGGAGGGGTCTCGTGCCTTCCTCGAGGCTTGCGGCGAGTGGATATCGATGATCGGAAACAACGATTTGAACGATTATCTGGCTTCGACAGCGGTTCCGCAAGCCTCGATGGCGGTCAATCTCATGGTCGAGGGTCTTGAGACCTCACCAGCGTTGATAGTCATCGACGACATTCACAAGGTTGCGGACGAGAATCTCGTAGCCATCCTCAGAGCACTGACACTTAGATTGGGGGAGTTGGAGGAGTTCGGCCTCGTCATGTTCAGCCGTTCATTCCGGATGGTTGTCCCTGAGACGGATTCGGCGGGCGAACTCGTCACTCATTTCATGCCGTTGGAAGGACTCGATCAGGATTCGAGTCGCCAGATTCTAACTACCATGCCAGACATCGAACTTCAGAAGTTCCTGCACATCTATACCTTGTCCAGAGGGCATCCATTGGTTCTGGAACTGATCAACAGAGGAAGTGTCGGAGAAACCTTCCACGCAACGCTTGAGGCTTTCGTGGAGAAAGAGATTTTCAGTAAATTGTCTGGTCAGCAGAAGAGATTGCTGGGTGCAATAGCTGTCTTCAGAGAGCCGATGCCGCTCGAGTCTCTCTTGGGCCTCGATTCGGAAATTGATCTCCTCGATGAGTTGGTGGAGAAGGGGTTGGCTCGCAAGATCGATATCGAATATTACGATGTCCACGATCTGGTTCGGGAATTCCTTGTGCGCTCGATGGATGAAACTCTGAAACACGAACTTCACGCCAATGCTGTCGATTGGTACCGCTCGCATACCGATACTGTTACCGAGAAGATCGAATATATCCATCACCTGAACGCTGCCAACGACCTCGACACATTAGCAGAGGTTCTGAACAGCAGTGGTCGTACTCTGGTCAAGGCGGGTCACACCGAACTTCTCGGTATCCTGCGCTCACTCGAATCCGATGGATTCGACCCCATTCACTGGGGTTTGATCAGGGAGTTACGAGGTGACATTCTTTCGATACAGGGTCGCTGGGATGAGGCTGAAGAGGAGTATGATGCTGCATTACCAGTCGCTCGCAAGCACAAGCGCGCCGCGCGGGTCGCCAGACTGCTTTCTGCTAGAGCCGACATCGCAGTGAAGCGAGGCGCGAATGACGATGCTCTGGAACTTCACCGACAGGCTCTTGAGATTCAAATCGGCACTCGCGATGCCGTTGGAGCGGCTCGTACGTACAATAACATGGGCTACATCTATCGACGCAGGAAAGACACTCGCCACGCTCTTGAAGTATACGGAAACGTCGAGGAGTTGCTCGAATCCGAGGATGATCCAGAACTCATGGCTGCGAGGATCCGCCTCGCTGCAGCCTTCCTCGAGATGGGAGAACTCGACCGCGCACGAGATCACGCTATGAGCGCTCACGATGAGACCAAGGAGAACGGCCAAGCCACCCTTCACGCTCGTTCACGTGCTGTTCTCGGTAGATATTACGCGCGAATCGGAGATAATGAATTGGCCCTGCTGCACTACTCGGGCGCTCTCGAGATACTTTCTGGAGCGACCGATCCACATAGTGCCGTGGAAGTCGAGATGCTGCTCGGTCAGGTGCTCAGTGATGTGGGTCGAAAAGCAGAGGCAGCAGAGCATTATCTCGACGGTCTGGCCCTGGCCGAAGCGAACGATTTCCGGCTGCTCCAAGGCGAGTTGCTGGCGCGACTCGGTGAGGTTGAGACCGAGAGATCAACTCGAATGAATTACCTGCAACGCTCGTTGACTGTCTTCCGAGACCTCGGAGCAGTCGACAGAATGCGCGATGTCCAGACAGAAGTGCATCGGGCTATCATGGGACCTTGAATCAAACAACGGAAGATATCCGTTCGGGCTCGCTCTGACCAAGATGATGTGAGAATTCGGGACCTTTTTGAGTTGAAATCGAGAGGTCGCCGTTGAAGCGGTCCCCAATCTGCAGAAGAACCTCGCTTTCTGCGAGGTGAGGGGCGTTATTCTTCTCTGAAAGATGGCACAGGACAATGCTCTTCAGATCCGGATGCAGCAATTCCACCAGAATCTCCGCCGTCTGCGGATTTGAAAGGTGACCTCCTCTGCTAGAGATACGGTGTTTCAAACGCTCCGGATATGGTCCTGCGAGCAACTTTCCAGGGTCGTAATTCGCTTCTATCGAGATGTGTTCACAGCCTGCGAGATGTCGCATCAATTCGACTGTCGCTTCACCCAGATCGGTGACGACAGCAGCTCTCCGACCGTCGCCGTTACTGGCGATGATCGCGACATTCTCGGCGTCTTCGTGTGGCACCGGAACCGGCAATAAGCTGAGTTCGTCTGAGATCTCCAGCCGTTGCAGGCCTTCGAAGGTTCGTACCTCTGAAATCGGTTGCCAACCCAAGCGCAACGCAGTCTCCAGATTCGAGTGAAGGTCTGCCTGCCAACGCTTCGAAGCACGCACTGCTGATTTTGAATGATCAGAGTGATGATGACTCACCACGATTGCATCGATCGACTGTGGATCAACTCCGCTGAGAGCCAGTCTCAACTCCATCTGTCGTAATGAGAATCCACAGTCGACGAGTACCTTCGTCGTCTCCGTAGCCAACAGCGTTGAGTTACCACCACTGCCGCTGCCAAGATGTGTGATCTCAAGCCCCATGGAACAGTCACTGCGGCGTGACTGTCCCCCCTTCAATTAATCCGTGGATGTCGTCTGTTGAAAGCGGAAACCTGACTTCACGCACATGCACGACGGCCAAGCCGTCGCTGAGCCGGGCTTCAAGCATGTCCGAACGACGCTCCATCATCATCATAAGTCAAGCAAGAGCGCTCTGAGATGTCCAGACGAGGTCATATCATGCGTCGCAAGCAGACCGCTTTCTTCGTCACCCTCCTCATTCTGAGCAGCCTCGTCTTCGTCTCACAGACCCGCCCACAGGCACCAGTATCATCGGTTGCCCCTGATGAGACGGATCAAACCGGACCTATGGCCGTCGATCAAGACGAGGATCTCATCCCTGACATCCATGAGGTGATTTTCATGGAACCTCGTCTGATTGAGACCCCATTCGGCATCGTCGTGGTCGATGGCCTCGATCCATTGAACGGCTCAGACAACGTCACCGACTTCGATCGAGACGGCGCCAGCGCTCTGATGGAGTACTGCTGGCCCTGGACGCTCGACACCTGTTTCACAGAGAGATTGTCGTTGACTGGCAAACCACCTGAAGAGACCAAATCGGGTTTCAGGGAGTATCTGGACCCACGTGAATCGGACACTGACGGTGATGGGTTACCCGATGGTTTCGAGATTTACATGTGTACCGAGGGTGGTGCAGGTTATCAGAATCAAGCGACGAGCCAGTGGACCTGCCTGTACTTCGACCCTCTAGACGATTCTGATGCAACCGCCGATGTTGATCTGTGTATTGGGCAGGCAAGTCAGTGGGGATGCGGTGACGGTTTCGATGTCAACCGAGACGGAACCATCGACGTCGGCGAGCGTTACACGAATTCTGAGGAATATTGGTTCGACGCGCCCACAGGTTGGTTGACCGAACGAGACGGTCTCTGGTGCGCCGGCGAGATGCCTAATCTCCACCCAGACGCCTGCCAAAGCGAGAACCGCGACGCCGATGGATTCCATTTCGATGTCGTCGAGCGACCGACAGGCGATTCAGGCTGGCTGGGCACCGACCCGCGAAAGATCGACTCTGATTATTACGCGTGGAGCGAATTGACTCCTGTCAGTCTGGCGGTGCCCGGCGATGGCATACCAGATGGTTGGGAAGCCTATCATGGACTCGACCCGCGCAACGCCAGCGACGCCATCGTCGACACCGATTCAGACGGTTGGGACATCGACCGAGACGGTTTCATCATCCCCGATACTTCAACGGCGACAGCGCGTTGGGGCGAAGCGTTCAGCAATTACGAGGAATATATGGTTCATCTCGATAGCGGGAATTGGGTCAGACCAGGCCTGAGGGGTGCGATGCAAGGCGCAGACGGGGGTGAGGTCCTCTTCTTCGATCAAACCACTGAGACCAGCCTCGTGGACGGAGCAGTCCACACGGTTCTGACCGACCAAGCTCGCGATCGCCTGCTGGTCGGCTCAGCTTATGGAATCACAGCGATTGACCCATTCGAAGGCTCAACTTCGAAGCACGAATTACCGACTGGAATGGAGATGAACACGATGATTCGCTGGACGACAGATTCGAGCGATTATCTCATCATCGGCACAAATGCTGGAATTCACACCATCACACTGGAGAATGGCTTACCCTTGATGGATACACTCAGTGAATCAGACCTCGGTCCTGTCACATCGATTCATCAGATGCAGACCGGAAGCGGGGGCCTCGACATCCTGCTCTTCGGTCACGGCCAAAATGCTTGGACGACGAGTGTTTTGGAATCTGCTACAGAGGGCGGTGAAGCGATGATTCTTGCTCCGAGTCCGGTTCAGCCGCTCATCGACATCGCAGTCGAGCTAAATGCGAAATTCACGACTGCGATACACATCGAAATGGACGGTCGCGGGCCACTCTTACTCGTCGGCACCGACAGCGGACTGATTCGCTGGGACACCGCTGACGCGACTACCTCTGTGGGCGAGCCAACTTGGATTTACACGACAGAGACAGCTGAGGAATACGTCCTCTTCGCCGACCTCCTGAATTCTTCGAAATCAGCAGTAGTCAACGTTCTCGAACCGGCAGGCCCACTCGCCGCCGATGGTTCCCTCGAGGAGGTCAGTGGCATCTGGTTGGGAACGCCCGGCGGCGTCCATCTCATCAATCTGGATCTCATTCTAACTCTACCGAAACAGGCTTTCAACACCGACCGCATGTTCAATGTCGAGCGATGGGAAGAGGGTGCGAACGACGTTCATGCGATCTTTGCTCTAGAGGGCAGCATTGTGGTAGGATCGAGAGATGGTTCATGGGCGCTCGAAGGTGGTTCTCACGGCATTCTCGGATTGAATGAGAATCAGACCCGCATGCCTGGACTCGTCACCTCCTTAACGACCCTGATCAACGATGGCGAAGTCTACGTCTTCGCAGGGATCTCCCCTGGCAGATTCATGAATATCATGCCAATCAATCCGCAGTCAGCCGATTCAGACCTCGACGGCATGCCCGACGGTTGGGAATTCGCCTATGGGCTCGACCCAACCGATCCATTCGACAGAGACCGCGACGCCGATGCAGATGGAGTCCATTTCGATGTCGGTGGCGTCATTTTCAGCCGTGACTGGACCAATCTCGATGAATATCGCTTCGTCACATCGAGTGATAACGGATTCAACGGAACCGACCCGCGCGAGACAGACACTGACGGCGACGGTCTGACGGACGGCGAGGAATATTGGGGCTGGTTCGCCGATTCAACAAATTTCGATTGCCATTATCTCAATGAGGATTATGTCTGTTCAGAAGAGGACGGCGAGGCGGCTTTGCAAGTCCACCATTCGGGATGGCTGGGCTCTGGAGCAGGCGGAGGAACCGATGGACCGACCGACCCGACGAGCGCCGATTCGGATGGTGATGGCATGCCAGATGGCTGGGAGATAGAGAACCGCAGATGGATCGGCGATGTCTACACCGGCGGCAACCTCTGGACGCTCGACCCGCGCGACCCGACCGATGCAGACGCAGATGCCGACAACGACGGCCTCTCGAATCTCTGCGAATACATGTGGGGCAACCTGCTTGAAACCGTTCTGCGCGAGGGTCTTCCTACCCATGGCGAGAACGCCAGCGCAGCCGAGAACTGGACTAAGACCGACCCCAACAATCCAGATTCAGACGGCGACAGCCTGCCAGACGGCTGGGAGGCTCGTTACCAGTGTTCGTGGGCGCGAAACAATCGTGGGATCAATCCACTGAATGGCTCGGACGCGCTCAACAATCCCGATGGCGACGGCTATGATGTCAACCACGACGGCGTCCTCGACCTCAACGAGAGTTTGGTCAATTGGCTGGAATATCACCTCAAGGACAACATCATCCACACCGATTCGACCGACACCGGGCTCGAGTTCCCTGAGAATTTCACTACACTGCTCGCCGATGAGTCCTGGATCGGATTTGCTGGTGGCTCTTTCGGCTATCACACCAGTCTGATGTACAGCAGTCTGGTGAACGGCACGACTCCCGAAGATGTCGGCGCCGCAAATCCTCTCTCGGCGGATTCAGACCGTGATGGCATGCCAGATGGCTGGGAAGTCTACTTCGCCCGTTGGAGTCTCTTCGATGAGGCTTGGACACTAAATCCGGTCGATGAGAGGGATCAGACGGGCGACCCTGATGGAGATGGGATGAACAATTGGGAGGAATACAACAGCATCGACGGCAATTTCAGCGAAGTCGACGACCTGACGACTGTGCCGCAGTTCTACCTGCTACACGTCGGCGGTGAGTTGCTCGCAACACCTTGGCTTTCGGCTGAATCAACTCGCTCATTCGGCTCATTCCTGACGCAGGACCAGATCAACAAGACTGGCTACACCTCCGACCCCAACGTAGCCGACACCGATGGCGACGGCCTGCTCGACGGCATCGAATTGATGTTCACGCGCTGGAACTCCACCGACCAGGTCTGGACACTCAACCCGCTGGTCGCGGGTGATGGCGGGTACGACTCCGACCACGACGGCATCACAGACCTTGTCGAGCTGAATCTGACCAACAAAAATCCACAGAATGGCGGCCTCTCCCCACCCGACGCACCTCGCCTCTGGGAAGAGGCTGAGAGCCTCGACCCCGACGAAGCGGTCAACAGAATCTATCGCATCCTCTTCACCAAGGAGGGCAGGGCAGAGATCGCAATCGAGCAATTCGAGAATTGGCAGAACGGCGACCAAGCACTTCCACTCCTCCAGGCCCTGCTCGGAATCACCGACCCGAACGCCGAGGACACCGACCGCGACGGCATGAGTGACGGCTACGAATACTGGTTCACCGAGTGGAATCTCGAAGACAACATCTGGACCATGAACCCGTTGACCGACACCGATGTTCACGTCGACAGTGACGATGATTCGTACGACTGCGACGGTGACGGCTACATTTCCGACTCCGAATCCTTCGACAATCTCGCCGAATACGACGCCCGAGTATACGGCAAACGATCGGCTGTAGGAACCATCCCCAACGGCACCGGACTGGTCTCCTACGGCCTCGACACCGTAACGGCATACATGCAGGAGAAGAGCATGTCGCAGGCAGCGGCATCCGACCAACTCTACGTCCTCTTCGCGACCAAGAGCCTCGTCTCGGCAGAGCGCGCCGGTCTAATCAACAATGTCGACCCAGACAATTTCAACATCAGCCTCGCCGGAGTCTCCGACCCGACAGACGCCGACTCCGACAGCGACGGGCTGCCAGACGGCTGGGAGTTCTGCTTCTCGATCTACGGACAGTGGATGCCGGTGAACGCATATCGCTGGTCACTCAACCCGCTCAACCCACTTGACATCCATTACGACCCAGACGCAGACGGCTGGTACGACCGCACGATTTTCGACACACCAGCACAGCAAGGCGCTTGGGAGAACAGAGAATTCACAGCAGCACCAATCGAAGAGCAGCTCGGCCTATCAAACTCGAACCTCTACTTCACCAACGAGATGGAATACAATAACGGCACCCATCCACTCGATGACGACAGCGATGACGATTCCCTGATCATGGAACCTGTTTTCACATCAGGAAGCGTAACCGACTACATCCAGAACATGAACCTCTCCGACGGCCGTGAGGTGTTCAAGTACGGAACGAATCCACTGGACAACGACACGGACGGCGACATGATGCCCGACTTCTATGAGTATTACAGAGGATGGAACGAAACCAACGATAACTGGTCCTCATACCTGCAGATCTCAGTCGTTTGGTTCCACGTGACGCCGACTGTGCTGAAGCCAGTAACAGTTGACGGCGGGACCATCGGACGGCCCACTTTGGATTGGGTGTGGTTCACGCACGACGCGACGGACGCGAGCGATGTGGGGCAGGATGCGGATAACGACGGCGATTGGGATTGCACATCCGGAACCTGCGTTTACGTGCCCTACAACAACTTCCAGGAATACTACGGCGTGGTCAATGCGACCCTCGCTTCACCAACCCTGGTACGGCAGGCGAACCTCTACGATTGCTCGGGGAATGTGGTGCAGGAATGGTGGCAATTGCGCGAGTCGCTGCTGGGTACTTGTGGCGGGCTTGCAGCGCTCGAATCCAACTATTTCCGCATGTACAAAATCAACAATAACGACGAATTATATGCTTACATCGTCGATGACCACGATGCTGATTACCAATATCTCGACACCTCCGACGATGAGATTCTGGTCAATGGGGCTTGGACCGATTCCTACAACCGCTTCGCGGGTGACAAGAACCACCTACCCAATACTGGACTTGGCGAATATGTCTGGGGTTGGTGGTTGATCGATATCGATGGCGACCAGATCGCTGATGGGACCGATCCGACGAATTGGGATACCGACGGCGATTGGTTGAACGATCTGTTCGAGATACGCGATGATCTGCTCGACGGCGTGCGCGGGAACTCCGGCTCGCCGATTCGATACGATGACCGGACGACATCTTGAGTCAGCTTAGGCTGGGCCTAGTCACTTCGGTTGTTTCTTGAATGGGGTTCGGTTGGAATGCTCGTGGATGAGGATGCGAAGATGCCTAGCGCCGATGAACCGGTGGCGGAGCGTCTGCTGTTCCTGCAGGAGAACATGGTCAACTTCGTCAAGCAGTACAGCCTTCCAGTTGTCGAAGTCGCTTTGGTGGTGTCGAAATACATCCGAGCCCTGAAGGGCTCGCTCGAGGATGCGGCTGAGGCGAGCGGAGAGGTGTTGCCTGCGAGGCTCGCCGAGCCTTGGGCGGTCGAGATTGACGGTGTTGCTCCGGCGATTGACTCCTTCTCTCTCGACCGCTTGCTCGGTTCTCTGGATGAGGACCGGATGGATATCTTCGATACGATAATTCGCACAATCGTCAATGGCAGCGAGATTCCTCTCGCTTCCGCGCTGACCCTGCTGCGGGACTGGGAGATGCGGCTGCGCGTGCAGATGGCAGAAGCGACGAGCCCCGGGCATCTGTTCAGTCCGATGGACATACCAGAAAATTTCTGAATCAGAGGGTACCCTTTGCTTCAGATTGAATCAGAGGGTTATCATAGGGATAGTTTAATTTTTTTCGGAATACATAACGCATAATACATACTAACCCTTACTGATGCATATGGACGAAGAGTCGAGTTTGCTGGCAATGATGGCATCGTGTGGAGGAATTATTGGATGGATACGCTCCAGAGGTATTGTTTCTGATTTATGCGATTACAAATATCAAGATGGGACTTTGGTAGAAAGATGTACCGCAGGAACATATTTTGAAGGCGACCTAGTGATTAGTTCTAGAGATGCGCAAGCAGTGCATTCGGAACTTATCGAGATGGTATATGTTCCAGAAATTCTAAGCGGTTTAGTGATAGGTTTATTTTTTGGATGCGTTATAGTTGGTTTTAGAAGATGGCAGGCAAATCGTGAGTTAGTAAATAACGAATGATGGGCTTTACTTCATCTCCCAGGGTTATACCTGTCACTATTTGGATTCATAGAGTCAGAACGATCGTCATTCGGAGTTCGTCCTCCACTGTCGTCATACCAGTCATCATCATCATCACTATGTGAGTCAGAGTGGCTGTATCTGCTCGGAAGGTTATCAGGATGGGGTAAAGAAACTCCACGATTATTGAATCCCGGGGAGCGTCTACTACGCCTCATTTCTTTGACTCTATTTTCTAAATCAAAAAATTGGGTTACCAATAGAACTCTCTTATTTTCCTCCATTTTTGCATCTTCTGGATGGAAAATTATCGATTTCACTGTGGCAGAGGTTGCATCATTGGTTATGGAATAAATCGCCCCCTCAGGAATCCCTGACCAAAAATTTGAACGGTATGGGATTTTAATTTCTTCAAAATAAGAGTCAAGATTTAGGAATGCCCATTTTATCGGCTTTTCCCAACCATTTGACAAAAATACTTGATCTAGATTACAATTTCTGATTGTAACTTGTAATTTACTATCTGTATACACCTTAATGCTGAATGTTCTAGCTGGGTCGTCATGTTGCCATCGATCATTATCCACTGCTGAATGATTCACAATTTCAGCATTACTAAGCCTCAGTTGCTTGCCTCCTTGATGCCCATAGATGGAATTGATTAGGTGAAAGTCGGATCCCCCAAGATGCTCATCTAGATGTCTATAATTCCAAAACTCCTCAACTGAGTGAGTGTCTTTGAACCTATACGACATTGTTATTGAGTGATGAATATGATTTATAAACGCCCTACATCGAGTTTGTTTCGCCTCCAACGAACGGGGTGGAGAGGAGGACGAACTCTCTCTGTGTAGGAGGGGATCCCCCCCGTTCACTACCTTGATCGCAACGAATCCCCTTCCGCTCGTGTGTAATCGGAAGGGTAGCGTCTGAACAGCGCCTCAGTACGGCGGACGATTGATTGACGTTGAATGTCAGATTATTCAGTTTTCACAATATGCTATGGACTGAGTTTGTACATTCCCGCACCCAAGATGCCTAGAATACCAGCCACTATGGTCATGTACGCATTGAGTCCCACCGATACTTCATCTGCAATGTAAGTCTGGTCATGCATCGTATACCACACCACAACAGCTGCCAGTGCCAAAATGCCTGCTGCCCCCATGAGCAATGTGACCACCCACGTTTTTTCAGGATTGAGAAGAGACAGTAAGATTGCAATGCTTCCGATGGCAATGACAACCCACAGAATATTCGTAGTTGTGCGTCCGGCAGATTCCATATCGCACATCGGTTCGTAAGCAGAATCACTCGTTGCACATGCAGTGGAATATTCAAGGGGGTCACCTAGGTTTCCGTCTACTGAATAATATGCTTCATGAAGACCAAAATGGGACCCATGGAGACGATCATCGTTGGGATTCATCCCTTCATGTGTACGCCAAGAATGACCAAACATTCCCCATACTACGAGCGCTAGACAGGCAAGAATCATTCCAATTGCAAGATACTGTAGTATTCGCCCGGACATATTTTTTCCCCCATTCACTTGACTCGATTAGTAGGTGGGACGCTACAATTTGCCCGTTCAAGAGATGATGGTTTCTGATCTGGCGACGATATTGCTCGAAACCCACCACGCATCGCCAATGGACCACAGATAGAGCACCGGCCAGAGCAGGACCGTGAGAAGCAACGGGAACTGGACGGCGAACCAACCGGCAGCCTTGCGGTGCTGACGGTTGAAGTGCTGACCGATGAAGAGGAAGGGAACCAAGGCCAGCAGGAAGGCGATGATCGGCCGCAGGGCTCCCCAAGGGCCGATTCCACCGCTGATCTCGTACCAGATGACCTTGACGACTCGAATCGGATTGACGCCTGTATCATCGCCATCATCGTCGACGATCTCGACCACGAACTCGCTGCTCATCAGCCACCGCTCCCGACACTGGCGCATGAATCTGACTACGGATTGGGTGGGGCAAAGGACAACAATGTGCGGTTACGAGGACGCCGTGTGCCGCCTCGAGTTCTGCTGACGGGCTTCCCGCCATTCTCGACATACGAGCAGAATATCTCGCAGATCGTACTCGAAATGGTCGCCGAGCGTGGAATCGAAGGCTTAGATGTTGAAACCATGTTACTCAGCGTCGATGAGGCTGGTTCGAGAAGCGTTGCCGAGATGATCTCAGACGGTTCTCGCTTCGATGCGATAGTCCATCTCGGATTGGCCGACAAACGACAGCACATCAGCCTCGAGAGGTACGCATGCAACACACTCGACTTCACCGAGGTTGACAATTCGGGCCGAATAGAATCTGGCGAGGTCGTCGCAGGTGCCCAGGAAGTACACCAAACGACGACCTCGATACACGTCTTGGACGAAGAATTCGACGCCGACGAGCAAGTTGTCTGGAGCACGGATGCCGGCGGCTATGTCTGCAACGAGACTTACTTCCACACCCTGAACGCCATCCACAGCTCATCAGCAACCGCATCCGACGGCCGCAATCTACCCGCACTGTTCATCCACCTACCCGCGCCAGAGCACATTCCTCTCGATTCCCAATTCGAAATCGTTTGCCGAGCCGCCCAAGCAATCGCCAGCAAACCGCGGCTCGAAGTCGTCGGAGCACTGCTCTTCGACGAAGCAGGCAGAATCCTGACCTGCCGCAGACCACCCGAGGACGTTTGGGGAGGCTGGTGGGAGTTTCCCGGAGGCAAGGTCGATAAAGGCGAAAAACAGGAAGAAGCATTGGCTCGCGAACTGCTCGAAGAACTCGGGATCAACGTCATCCCCCTCGCCAAAACAGCCGATCTGTCACACGATTACGAGGACCGAACAGTAGACCTCCACATCTGGGATTGTGGCGTCATAGACCCTATTTCAGTCGAGCCGACAGAACATGACCAAGTACGTTGGTTATCGCGCGAGAATCTCGCAGATGTCAAGTGGCTTCCGGCCGACGAGCCGCTGATTCTGCGATGGATCGAGAGCGGGATTCCTCAATCCTGATCCTCGTTCATCGTCGGCCTGCCATGCCTGTTGAACCACTCTGTCGAGCTCCCGTCGGCTGCCATCCCGTAGCCATCGCCGACGCTTCTCGGAACATGATTCCGCCCTTCATGCCAGGTTTGTTGCTCAAGCCAGAGGCCGAGATCCTCGCCTATGAGACTGACATCGATGACGCCGCCAATCGGCCTTTCATCGACGACGAAGGCGATTTTTCCGGCGAAAGCCGCCTGTCGAGAGAGTGCGAATGTAGTGGAATCTCCGTCAAGATCGAGGCTCATCGCATCGAGTGCCGTGTCGAGAATCCGGTGCTTGCTTGCAACCTTGAAAACCAGCTCCAGCGACTTTGCTTCACCGACCAACCGTATCGCTCCTCGGTCACTCGGAAACTCCTCCCTCGTGGGCATCACATCTGCTTGCCAGTCGGGAAATATCGCTTGGATGGAATCGACGACGCGTTGCGGTTCTTCATGCGGAAGCAGCGTTGTCGCCACCGTGATGGTAGGCTCCATGAAGCGTTCGGGGTGGACTCAGGTCATCATCTCTGTGGGGGGTTGTGGTTTCGAGTCGTCAGACTCGTTGGGATAGCCTGTGATTCCTATTTGCTCGACCTAATCGCTCCCACCGTCACGAATGGTTCAAACGGGAATCGTTTGAGGCCGCGCCATGACCGAGCGCTCGCCGTGGATGGGAGTAGCGTTGCTGGCGGCGCCAACCCTTTGTGTCCTCGCGATTCGATTCAGCATCACCGCGCTTGAGAATGTACTCAAAGAGGATCTTGTCGCACAGGCCGTGATACATGGTCTGGCCCTTCTTCTGGGGATTGTGATGTTCATGCGCTATCGGGTGGTCGCGGATCATGAATTTCATCGCTCAAGTGCCATCAAGAACCTCTCGAAGATGTATCAGATGGAGGATCGTGGACTCTGGTCGAAGGGGGATTCAGCTCTGGAGCGATTGGAGATGCAGGCACGTGCCCCGACCAAAGGCAGGGCCGGAATCCGCATGCAACACCGCATGTCAGGCAGCATCGCAGATCTGAACAAGGAACGCGATGAACTCGAACTGAAGGAGGGCGACGCCCGAATGGACATCGATGTCCACGTCGAGGGTGTCGCCACCATCGTCGATGATGCGCTGGCTGGTGAGACTGCAGGAACCGGCGATTCGGGCGCCGTCAGCGCCCGAACCGAAGCATCCGCACAGCGCCGCCTCGCCGCCGAATTGGCCAAGCAAGAGAGGGTTCGTGCCAAGCAAGAACGCAACGCAGAGAAAGCAGCACTGAAAGCCGAAAAAGCAGAGGCAAAAGCAGCAAAATCAGAAGCAAAAGCCGCCGCGAAGGCCGAAGCCGCCCGCGCCAAAAAATCGGCCAAAGCGGCAAGTCGCGGAACTTGGGCTACAACAGAAGCATCGACAGAGTGGGATGGTCCAGCAACGACGCCTCAAACTCGTTCAGTGACATCGTGCAAGGAATGTGATACGGTGAACAACAGTGACACCGCGTACTGCAGCAACTGCGGCGCCTTCCTCTGAACCGCGGCGTGGGGTTGAAAACAGGCGCTTCGAAGCCGGTGAACAGTGGTGGTCTGATGAGTGGCAAGCGAGATTACTACGAGGTCCTCGGCGTTGGGCGAAAAGCCGATGATGCCGAGTTGAAAAAAGCCTTCAGATCATTAGCGCGAAAATTTCATCCGGACAAGAATCCGGATGACTCAGAGGCTGAGAAGAAATTCAAGGAAGTCCAAGAGGCTTATGCGATTCTTTCGGTCCCTGAGGAGCGACGCAAGTACGACATGTTCGGTCATGACAGGCCGGGTGGCTCGCCGTTTGGTTCCGGCGGTTTCCAAACTGTCAACATCAGTATCGATGACCTCTTCGGCGGCGGCTTCGACAACATCTTCAGCTCGCTGTTTGGTGGTGGCGGCCGCCGTACTCGCCCGGCTCGCGGTGCCGACCTTCTCGTCCATCATGCGATTTCGTTCGAAGAGGCCTTTGAAGGCGTTAAGGGTGAGATTGAAATCGATGTGCTGAACCGCTGTTCGTCGTGTGAAGGCAGCGGTTCTACAACTCCTGATGGCATCCGAATTTGCCCTACTTGCGATGGGCGTGGACGAATCACTCGAATCGAGCGGATCGGTCCATTCCATCAGCAGATGACCAGCGATTGTGCCGCTTGTTCGGGTGATGGTCGAATCATCCAGAATCCCTGCAAGAATTGTCGAGGTGAGGGCAGGGCGGAGCAGTCGAAGAAAGTCAGATTCTCAGTTCCTGCCGGCATCAATACTGGTACTCGACTGCGCATGAGCGGTCACGGTGAAGCGTCCAAGTCAGCCAATGGCAGGTCGGGCAATCTCTACATCGAGATCGATGTGAATCCACATCGATGGTTCGAGCGCGATGGCGCAGATCTGTTGATGGCTCTACCTGTAAGTTACGTCGACCTCGTGCTCGGTGCGACTAAGGAGATTCCACACCTCGATGGCCAGGACCTGAAAGTCAAGATTCCATCTGGTTCGCGCCCTGGCGAGACGATCACCATCCAAGGGCGCGGCATGCCCGGAGTAAGGACCAGAAGTGGTAGAGGCTCGATCATGGTGCTCCTCAAACTCGTCATGCCCGGCAAGGTTCCTCGGGCCCTCAAGAAGCAACTCGAGGATCTCCGAGATGAACTCGGAAGTGGTCACGGCGACCTCGTCGACGATATCATCGATGAGGCTCGCGACAGGCGTCGCTCCTGAGTGATCGTACCATTGGACTCAGGACCACTCGATGCTTCGGTTCGGGACCGCAGCGAGCGGCTCGCCATCGACCAATCCCGACAACTGGAATCCGAGGTTCGATGGCTCGCCTTCAAGGGTCAGCCGAAGGAATGTCTTGCTTCCCTTGCGCAGAGTGTCTAGGAAGATCTCGTCACCTTGGAAGAGATGTCTGGGTGAGACATCTGTGATCGCCAAAGTCGCACCCTCGGGTGCATGGACTCGCATCGCAGCCAATTCCCAAGGCGAATCGGCGATTCGAATACCGACGAGGAGAGTGGCGCCACCCTCGGCGATTCGCCAGATGCAGATCTCGACCTGGGTCGTGTTGTGCCTCAGCAATGGCTCGCCCCAGTCGGCAACCACTGCTTGCCAAGGACTGTCACCCAATTGATGCAGGGCGGATTCAAGAACTTGCTCGTCGACGACCTCCTCACCCAACAATGCGGTGAGGCGCTCGCGCAACCTGCGCAAGCGGCGGCGCTCATGTGCTTCGATCTCGATATCTGCAGCCCCTCCGAAGAATTGGCGTCTGTTCCAGTACAAGACTACGAAAGCAGGAGCCAGTAGGAAGACGCCGGCGAAGACGTAGTAGGCTAGAAACAGATCTGATTGGTCAATATATTCCACCGGTACAGCAGGTTGTGAATCTCCCAAGTAGACGAGTGTGAAGGAGTAATGTCCAGAGGCTGGGAAATCCGGCGTTCGCTCGACACGAACAGCATGAATTCCGGCAGGCGCATCGATGGGCATCCCCAGTGAGGTATTCTCGATCGCGCCCGTGGTTTGATTCAGAATCAGAATCTGATAGAATAATGCTGATGGAATTTCCTCTTTCAGATAGAATTTCGAGCCGTTGACATCGCTGATCTCGAAGGCGAAGACATCTACATCCTCATTCAATAACATGTATGCATTTACTTCCTCACCGAATTGGAATAGCGGTAATTCACCGGCTTCATCTTCATCGGTCCAGAGTCTATCTGGCGCATCGCCGAGATAATCTCCATCTCCTACTCTTTCCAGATGTAAAGCAAGACGCCACCATGTGGTCGTGTTTGCAACTATGCGAATCTCGATAGCGATGGTTTTCGGACTAGTTATGACGTGAGACGGCCAAAGATCTACGCCATCTTCGACAGCGAGTATGCTGCTTCCGTCTTCTTCGTGTAGCCAGATTTCGAAAGTGGCGCCACTCGGGCTAGACCACAGAGTGAACCCAATTTCCATTCTAGATCCAGCCTTGAACAGAAGAGCATCCCCTTCTGCGTCGTTCGAGGTTAATGTTCCCAAGTAATCGTACGCTGGTTCTCCGTCCGACCCGCGAAAATCCAATGCTGGCTCACCTTGCCAAGGATTGCTCAACTCACCCCAAGGGGTCTCGGTGTCTGCGGAATATCGAATCATCGAGAATTGATATGCTGCATAACCACCCTCGGCGTCCTGTGTGAATCTGATCCAGAGTTCACCATCGCTCGGATAATCGAATTGATGCCAACCAAGTTCTTCATTGACTTCAATATCAATCAATGATTTCGATGCGTCATTGCGTTGCCAGAATTCGTATTCAACCCCACTGCTCGTTCTAATCATCGGGATTCTGATGACATCCCCGGCTTCGCCAAGAATCAGAATCGCGTCCTTATCAGAACCACTTTCGAGAGCGCCGATGAAGGAATATCCGTAACTGTAGACGATTGACCCTGCGTCGCAAATGATCAGTGTACAGGGCCATGTCGCCTCGAATGCTCGGTCATCTACTGTTTGACCTGCGGAGGGCACTGTATCAGGTTCATCATATCCACTTTCTATTGTGGTCAGGTTGTCGGGGAACGGGCTGACCACTTCGCTTTTGGTATCGTCTATTGAGGTTCCATCGTTGACAAGGAGACGAATTGTGACATTACCTAGTAAGAATGCAGAGAGTTCCACCTCATGTGAATCACTATTTGTATAGAGGTGACCTTCCATTTCCAATTGTAATTCCATTCCAACACAACTGATTTTCAGACAAGTGATTCGAGACATCCAAGGGTGTGGGTCTACAATTTCAAGAGTGTATTCGAATAGGATGACCTTCTCTTCGACAGGCTCTTCTTGGGCGGACGATATCGCCGTTGCAGAGGTCAGGATGAGTAGGGCCAGAAGGCCTGCGAGGGCTCGTTGCACGCTTGGGCGGGCTGGCTTCTCCCTTAGAATGCTTCAAGCGAAACGCATCGCTCGCGCGGACGATGAGTGAGTCGGCCGACGAGCGTCCTCTGGCGCGCAGTGTCATTGCGCGGCATCGCTTCGGGCGTCTTTTCGCGCTCGGAGACCGCAGTGCTCCGTCTTCATGGACTCCAGCCTTGGTTCTGAGTGAGGGCGATCCAGAATTGCCGCTCTCTCTCGCACCATTCTGCGCCTCACGCGATACGGAAGGAATTCCGGCTTCGATGTCGATGGAAGTCCGAGGCGACCTCTGCCTGCCCTTTGGTGGAGCCGAGACTTGGCAGGCTGAAGAAGGACTGATCCTGCCTCCGAGCCTCATAGAGTCGGATGGTGGTAAGGGCTCGGCTGGTGCGCAGTTGTTGCCTATTTCGTGGCAGGCTCTGCACCACGATGCTGCCCTACTGGACGATTCGCTCGAACCCTCGGTAATCGCCCTCTTGGATGCACCACAATTGGCTGAACGCCCCGGTCTGTTGATCGAGGCGCTCGACGCCATCAGAACGCGTTTCACCACCTCACTGATCTGGACCCCCGGAATCGGTGGCCCAGACAACTGCGCCCTCCTGACTTGGATGGGAGTAGACCTGTTCGATCTCAACCGCTCACGACAGGCTGCGGCCCACGGCGTGCTGCTGGCCGGAGATGGGCCGCGAGAAGTAGAGGAAACCGCCGACGAATCCTCCAATATGGATACGCAAATCGCCGCTTGGTCACGAGCATTGGCGGCGACCCGCGCAGCGATCCGCAACGGAACACTGCGCGAAATGGTCGAGCGCCAAGCGCTCTCCAGCCCACGCTCGGTCGAGCGCCTGCGCCGTCATGATGCGATGCTCAGCGAGGCAGCGGCGCAGAACGCAGGCCGCGCAGGACTCGCGAGTGTAGTCCCAGAAGGAAGACGCCTGCGCGCCCACGCTTACACAAGTCGGAACGACCCGCTCATCAGCGAATGGCGTCGAAGGGTCGCTGAAATCCACACCCCACCAGAACACCAATCGAAGGTTCTGGTACTGCTCCCATGTTCTGCTCAGAAACCCTACCGCCTCTCGCAGAGCCACCGCCGCTTTCAGAGGGCAATCAGTACCCGAGGCGTCCACGAAGTGATGGTCACAGCGCCTTTGGGCTTGGTTCCGCGCGAACTTGAGGATATCTGGCCCGCAGCGCACTACGACATTCCGGTCACTGGTGAATGGGATGTCGACGAATTGCGCGTGATTCAAGAAATGACCGAGCGCTACGCGACTCGCAATGGCTTCCAGCGAATCATCAACCATTCAGGACTCGAACTCAAAGCGGGCACGATCGAAGTAATCGACACCCGAACAGGTGAATCTGCCGGCTCACAATCAGCCATTGATCGACTCGAAGCAGCAGTCCGCACAGCAGCAGAAGAATTCAAACTCCCGAACCCAAAGGAAAACCTGCACCGACTACACAAATTGAAAGCGCTTTCAAGATTCCAACACGGAACAGACGCGTGGCTTGAGGAGACGAAGATTTCCGGCCGCCCTCCGATTTTCAGAATCAACCGACACGGTGACCAGATCGCACTCTGGAACGCCCGTAGCGGCCGCTTCTCCTTCTCCAAAGCATGCCTTCCAGCATTAGCGGAATCCAAGGCATTACCCCGGGTCGACTTGACTCCCGAAACGGTCTGGCGCGGAGACATCTTCTCGACGAATCTAAGCCAAGCAGACGATGACATCCGCGCCGGCGACGAGCTTCTCGTTTACCAGAACGGCGAGTTAGTCGGCAGCGCGAGGGCACAAGCAGCAGGTTGGGAATTCCCCAATGGCCCGGGAAGACTGGCAAAGGCACGGCACCGATTGTGAAGCCTCACCCTTTGGGTGGGATGCGCAGCGATTAAAGAGGGGCAGCAGGTCGGCGAGCCGCTTGAGGTGACATGAATGGCTCGAATGCACAGTGGCGGGAAGGGAAAGAGCGGCTCTGTCAAGCCCAATGTATCAGCTGCACCCGAGTGGTCTGAGACCGACAAAGCGACGGTCGAAGAACTCATTCTGAAGCTCTCTGGCGAGGGCCACTCGACCGCGATGATTGGCTCGATTCTACGCGACCAACACGCAGTTCCAGATGTTCGCCTCGTCACTGGCGAGCGCATCACTCAGACTCTTGCTCGCAATGAGATCGGCGGTAAATTCCCTGAAGACATGATGAATCTCATGCGTCAGGCATTGCGAATGATGGACCACCTCGGCTCCAACCGCAAGGACCTGCACAATGCTCGTCAACTCGAGTTGACCGAATCGAGGATTCGTCGCCTCGCTTACTACTACCAATCCGAGGGTCGACTCGACTCGGAGTGGGCTTACAAGAGAGACCAACTCCGACTGATGGTCGAGTGAAATCTCCATCGATGGGGATTTGAACCACCCCTCATCCAGCATATTCGATGCACTCGTTACTCGAAGCCGAGCAATTCGTTTCGGTTGCTTCAACTCTGCTCGATGCGGCGGCGGCGATCAAGGGGTCGAGCGCACCGATTCTGCTGCTTGCTGCACCTTCTCTGGCCGGTGCCCTCTCGCTCGCTCCTATCGAAGCCGCTCTGCTCGATTCCGGGCTGCCATATCGCCGAAGGTTCCGCCTCGAAGCGCCCGAGGATGGGGCGTGGGTGCATATCCAAGGGCCTGGAAATGATGCGGGGCCATCATTTCGGGCAGACCCACCCCAACTGACCATCGCTGGTGAGGTGGTTGAGGGGCTGCACGGTCACGGAGGCGATGTTCGTCGTGGTCCTCTGACCACCGTTGCGCAGGCCCATGCGCTGGCTCAAGCGATCGCTCCGAAAAGCCAGCGCCTGAAGAGAATGCGTCCTTGGCTTATTTCGGGTAACTGGCTGCATTCTGCCCTCGACACCACCTACGATCCTGTCTTCACAGCCTTGCGCGACATGCTTGTCGAGGAGGGCACGGTCAGCGTCGTGGCGCTGCCCGAGGTCGTTGATCCCGACCTCAGCGCAACGCCTTGGATCGAGCCGCTCGCCTTGGAAGCCATCTCGGCTCGATGGCCAACTCTGGATCTCGAGGGGCGCGCCCGCTCCCTCTCTCACTTGATGCGCCCCGTCTTGGCCAGCAGCACTCCCTCGACGGCGCGAATGGAGGAATTGGGTTGGCATCGCGTCGTCGCTGCAAACTGGAAATCAGACCTGGCCAGTCAGATCACTCGCTCCGCGCGGATGTGGAAGAAGAGGGGAGCATCGGCGGCTGCCGGTGAATTGGTGGATTCTCTTCTCAGAAGTGGCCAAGCGCCTTCATTCGAGCCGCAGGATTGAGTCACAGCCTTCGCACGGAAGTCGAAGTGGCCGCACGTCTGAATCAACTTGGATCGATTCACCGCACTTGGGACAATCGACGCGTGCACCACCGTGCCGACTGCGTGGGAGCTTCTTTGAATCGCTGCGCGGCGACACCAGAGCGACTGGGAAGACGAGCAACATGCTCGAAGCCACGACGCCGAGCACGAATGGCATGTCGAGGCCGAGAACATACAATGCGAGAGAAAGCCCGCCAAGCACGACCACAGTTAGCATGGCGGGCACCTTCTCTCGCTTTCTGGTCAAGAAAAGCCCAAGCCCTAGAGCGATGCAGAGCATGAAGACAGAGACCATCGCTGAGACCAGCGGACTGTAGAGGGCGCCACCCGTGGGTACGAACTCGACACGGAATGATTTGTCTGGGTCGAGGTCGGACTCATCGACCGTTATCATCTCCATCAGAATCCATCTCCGATGCTTGACATCGATATCTTCAGCGGCCACTCCACCCAAACCATGCAGGGCGCTGGAGCGAATCTCGACATGGAGCGAGACGTCGTTGTAATAGTCGTCTTGAGTCTTGCGGACGAAGGATTCTATCAATTGCTGTCGCTGACCTTCCTCGACGCTGTTCGAGGTGTCGAATGTCAGCGTGATAGCCTCTGAACTGAAGGCACGGGTATGGCCCAGATCGATGTTGATGTCCATCGGTCCGAGATCGATTGGATTGACTCCGAACAGAGCTTCAGCATCGATTGAAAGCCCATTAGCGAGGAATGATTTCATGTCTGAAGCAGAACCTATCAAATGTCCTTGAAGCGCTAATAATTCGGAATCATCGACCCTTCCATTGTGGAAATCCGAACTCGGGATCGAGTCGGCATAAGTCCTCAGATTCCGCCACCAACTATTCGATGAGAGGCTGTCGTTGCCGATGTTATCGAGCCCCCAACGCATCCATTGCGACATCGCGCCATCGATTTCGATAATCACCACGCGCTCAACGGAATCACCGTCGAAACTGGCATCGATATCGACATTTAGAGCAGAACCACCAGACCGTAATGGCTCAGCCGCTGGATACCAACCCCCCGAACCTCCGCCGTCCTCGCCCGCTGTGATGTCATGTGTACGGTAGGCTTCGATGCGCAGAGAGGTCTGTGGGATGAGGTGGAAATCCGTGCGGAAGTTGCCCGAGTCCGTGGACTCGGGGATTTCCCAGACGAAGGTGACCTCGACACCGTCGTTGACCGGAGTTGCGACCGGTCGGTCGGAAATGGCTGTGTTAGCGACGCTCATGCCTCCCGTTGAAGCCGACCACATGCGGTCTGCGAAGCCGGACTTGAGGACGATTGGGAAGAAGACGAGTCGGCCTTTGACACTGGCTTCTTTCATGTCGATCTCGACCAAGGGGAATTTCATCGAGATTTTTGCTGGGTAATCTGTCGAGCCCCAGATGAAGCGGATTCCCGCATCGTCGCCCGGGCTCGAAAATGACAGGCTGCGGACCGAGAAGGAGATTTCGACAGTCTCACTCTCGAGGATTTCTCCGGCTTCGACATTGACTGGTATGACAACTTCGCCGTTGCTTGTCAGGAACAGTCCAGCGCCGGCGTCACCTTCGAAGTAGGTGCCGCCGATGTGGACGCCGATGGTTGCATTGATCTGGATTCCAGCGGCGGCTTCGACCTCGAATGGGATTCTGAATTCCCAAGTCGCGTCTGGGTAATTTCCCTGTAAGCCCCAGACGACGCTCCAAGTTCCGATCTCGACCAAGCCTTGGACCGAGGGTGTGACGAACGTCTCGAATTCGTCCTCCAAGTCGCCTTCGAAGGGTGTGAGGCCGCCGTTTTCGGCTTCGCCAGTCAAAAAGAGATTGAATTCATCCATCTCGCAACAAGCCCCTTCTGCCTCTGCAGCCGCTGGCAGAATCGGCAGGCTGGTGAGGAGCAGCAGGGCCGTCAGAAGCGCGGCGCGAGCCTGATGACGGTGTGTCATGCGGCTCGCTGGCTCGACCCCTGTCCTTGAAACCGACGCCTGCCGGCATCCGTAGGCGTCGATTATCGAATCTCGGCGCCAAAGGCGCCGTGCACGCGAGGCTCAGCCGTGCAGGAAAAGCAGTTCCACAGGACCGTCATCGGGCAGTGATTCGATGCGTGCGAAGCCGACGCGTTCTAATTGCACGAGTGCTCCCTGGACTAATTCGAAGCCCTCAAGCATACCTTCCTCAACCACCAAGTCGTGTCCAATGCCTCGAGTCAGGCGCGCTTTACGCGCCATAATTTGAGGCAGCCAGTGAACTATGGCGCGCCTATCACTTCGCGACCATGATTCGACCCTGGCCACGCTTGTTCCTGCGTCGATGTCGACATCCGCGTAATCTTTCAGACGCAGCGAACCTCCTGTCTCGTCTGCGTCTGCAGCCTCGATCAGAATCGCTCCATCTCCAAGTTCCCACTTTCGTGACCCTTCGACGGCACCATCAGGATGTCGGGCGTTCGAGATGCTCGTGCCAGGCCCGCCAGAACAGCCGCTTGCATCGAGCGACAGCAAGCGCGGGTCACGCACGAACGAGCGGCGCTCACAACGAGCATCGATTTCACTCGAATTGAACGATTCGATCGTCTGCATCGAAATCGAGATATCCTTCTGAGTCAATCCCAGATCTATCCAGAATGCGCGCAGTGCAGCCGCATCGAAGCCACGTCTGCGCAGCGCTGCAAGAGTCGGCAGACGAGGGTCATCCCAGCCGGAATATTCGCCATTCTCAATCGCCGCGCGCATGCCGGAAGTAGAGAATCCACCAAACTCGTGAATTTTGACGCGCCCCCAGTAGAGGGTTTGGGGGTAGGTCCAGCCGAAGTGTTCGTAGAGTAGCGTCTGCTTGCGGGTTGAATCCATCAGATCCTTGCCGCGAACGATGTGTGTGACTCCTTGTTCGTGGTCTTCGATGGCGCTTTGGAAGTCCAATAATGGCCAAACATTGTGAGCCTTGCCGACAATGGGATGTGGGGTGTGTTGAATACGCAACGCGGGCCAGTCACGCAACGCTGGATTTGGTAATTCGAGGTCGGTCTTGACCCTCACAACCGCACCTCCCTCGGCTATCTCACCGTCGTTCATGGCCTGCCAATCAGCGAGGTTCTCTTCGACGCTCCGAGTTCTGCAAGGGCAGACTTCTCGGGCGTCGCGTAATTGTTTGAAGTCAGCCGCTGTGCAGCGGCAGACGTAGCCGAAATCGCCGCTCAGCATCTGTTCTGCGTGTGCTAGGTAGACGGGCATTCGCTCGCTGGCTCGAATGATGATGTCGGCGGGGCGGCCGGCGAGCCATTCGTATTGGGCTTCGATCCAGTCGTAGGCTTCGGGAAGGGGTGGTTTGACTTTCGTGTCGGTATCGTCGAAGCGGAGGACCACCTTGCCGTCGTACATCTTGGCGTACTCGGCGTTGATGGCGACGCCGCGGGCGTGGCCCAGTGTCAGCGGCCCGTTGGGGTTCGGGGCGAATCGCAGGACGACTTCGCCTCTAATCGCTTCAGGGAGTTCCTTGAGACCGACGCGTTTCTGTTGTTTCTGGCGTTGAAGCGCTTCGGGGTTCGTCGCTGCGAGGGCTGCACGGGCTGCTTCGACGCCTTCACTGGCTGCGAGTTGGTTGGCGGCTGCGACCTCGGATTCGACGAGTTCCTTGAGGTCGCGGGCTCGGCCTCGCAGGTCGGCGCGTTCTCCGAGGAGTCGGCCGAGGACCGAACCTGCCTGTCCGGCTCCGTCGTATTCGACCGCATTCTGCAGGGCGTACTTACGCACGGTGGCGATGGTATCAGCATCCCAATCCTGTGCATCCGCCATCAATATCAGAGGCTGACCCGTGAAATGAGGCATTTGACGCTTATGTGACTCACCAGTCATCGAGTGATGATTGCACGACTGCGCCACCAGAGCGGCTGCGGACGGGAACTGGGCGAGAGTGCATCTTTTGCCAGAGGTCGGATACTGTCGACCAACTCCATCTCAAGCAGTCGTGTGGGGTCTCGCCGCCGAGCAGGTCTGGCAGTGCTGCTCGGGTCCGTTGGTCGGAAGGATAGCCTGATCCGAGGTCGATTCCGAGGCGAGCGCTGTGTTCGGCGATGGCTGCATCCCGTGTCACTTTGGCGATTATAGAAGCAGCCCCTGCGACAGGGTCGGTTGCATCCATGCCGTGACGCGCATCGATTTCCCAATGCGCCCATTCGCCGCCCAGTGCTGCCCTCAGACGTCGTGCGAACCTCGCCTCGTCAACATCGCAGGCATCGGCGAGGATCATTCCGCCGTCATCCGGTTCGATAGCGGAGCGTATGGCTTCTGCAAAGAGCTCGATCTCGAGGCTGTTGAGGTTGGAATCGAGTCGATTGACATCGATTCGTGCCGGCTCGCAGACGATGGTGCCGATGCCCCAGTCACGCTGCCTTGTGAGTTGTCTTATCGACTCTTGAATGGACTCTCGGGCATGAGCAGTCAGGTCTTTCGAATCTCTAACGCCCAGGTCGACCAAGGATGATCGATCCGCAGCGGGAATTGCCAAAGCAGAGACGACGAGTGGGCCGATGACGGGGCCTCGACCCGCTTCATCAATGCCGATGAGCCAGTCACTCATGGGCCGATTGGATGGGCTCAAGGGTCTTCATCATCGCGTAGTTCTTTGCCTAGATTGTCGAGTCTATCGTTGAAATCGTCGAGGTCGAGAATCAGATTGTCGGGATGAATCAGGTCGTCTTCTTGCATTGCGTCGGCGATTTCGATGGCATCTAGAATCGCATCCTCGACGAGGGCTTCCTCGAGAACCTCCCCCGCACTCTCAATTGCGTTTTGATCCGGTGCGGGTTCGGCGATGCGTGAATGGTCACCCGATTTCTCGATGAATTCGGCACGGAAACTCGCTACATCCGTCGTCGGACTCTCGATGATTTCTGGTGCTTCCTCACCTCCACCCTCGAACTTCATCAGCCATTCCTTTGGTTCTTCGACCGTGTCTTCAGGGTTGTTTCTGTGATGCCAACCACGTTCTTTCTCGATTCGATGGCGAATCGCCAGCACCAGCCCGACGGAACCTATCACGCTGATAGCTAGAATGAGGATTGTTTCAAGCCATGTTTGTATGAATTTCGTGAATGCAGATGGTTCATCTTCGCTTGGGCCTGTGGATTCGCTTCCTGGGGCGCCGGCGATCGTCGCAGAGTGGTCCACGTTGAAGATGACCGAAGGGTCTCGAATCGAGCGCGCTTCGACGGTGAGAATCGCCTCTGTCTCGATCGGTGCTTGCTCGGGAACATCCATCCAGACCTCGAAGATCACGCTCGTTCCCTCAGGGACATCGAGAATCTGGAACGATCGGGTCTCGTCCCCGATGTTCTCCGAAGGGGTACCCGTGGTTGTAATTACTCCGAAATCGGTGAAGACATTGCAATCGACACTGACGACCAGACCATCGGCACCATTGCCGGTATTCATCATCTCCCAATAGGCGGTCAGACGCCCATCGATAACCTCAGCATCAGAGCGCATCAATTGCCAGGAGTGAACGGCTGCGACGGCCACATCGAAGGAGACTTCAGCGGGAACCCAGCCATCGACTTCGACTTCAATTGTGACGCCGCCAGCAAGGCCGGCGGCGAGCCCAGAATCCAGCAGAACCTCCACCTCGATTCCATGGACGGTCTGTCCGGGGCCTAGGAAGCGGGTGTAATCGGCGATGTTCACGCTGAGCCAATCGGGCATTTCGACAATGCTGAGATTGAAGAGGAAGCCAGCATCTCCAGTGTTTTCGATGAATAAATCGACCATGCACGTCTCGCCAGGTGCGGTATCGAATCGACAATCGACATCGGTGATTCCCAGCGCCGCTCCCGATCTCGGGACGATGATGACACTCTGAGTGAAGGTCTCGACCTCTTGGACTCCTTGAGCCCAGATCTGAATCTCCATCATCAGAAATCCAGATGAGAGGAATGGAGATTCGACTTGCAGCCGAACCATAGCAGTCTCATCCGGAGCCATGTCCTCGAGCGAACTTCTGTCGTAGATAATCGCCGTCCAACCATCGTGTGCGAAGGAATGACCTGCGGTACCGATCTGGTTACCGTTCTCGTCGAGCGGAGCCATATTGATTCCGAGTGAGTTCGGCGTGTTGCCGATATTCTTGACGAAGACTTCGAGATTTACTATACCACCCGGTTCGATCGAGGCGTTCCCTCCTCCCTCGACCAATTCGATGCCATTCGAGGTGCCGTAGCGCATCGAGAAATTGTACCAATCCTCAGCTCCGTCCGAGTCGCCGACCAGATGGACGCTGAAGTCGTGCAGCGAACCAGCGAGTGGAATGCCGCCATCGACGATCGGGGCTTCGATGCTGAACTGGAGCCACTGAGTCTCGTCCGAAGGTGCATCGTATGAATGCCCGACTTCGGGCGTCGTTGGATTGGACCAACTGAGTGTCCAGTCGACCGGCCCACTGACGTCCACGAGTGCAGTCGTGTCCATCTCCTCACGATTGGTGAAATTGACTCCAATGCCAATGGTGGCGCCGGGGTCGATGTTGAAGATCGACCCCGATTCGACCCCGAATGTCACATCATCCATATCGAATTCCCAAGGGAAATCCCAGTATGCGGTTCTGTTGAGGACGACATGATCAGCAGCCTGCTGGAGCAGCAATGTCCGAGAGGCGTTGATTCCGCCAGTACTTGGCAAACCGACTGAGGGCTGACCCGTGATCGTCACATGGATGACGCAGGCTGCAAGGTAAGTCCCCTGGATCGAAGGGTGTTTGTCATCACTTGCATAGAGAGCCGAGAACGGTGTGCCATTGGCGGTTGAATTCGCAGTATCGTCATAGATGAATGCGAATGCCTCCCCGACCGGCGCGATGAATACCGGTCGCTGTGAAGTGCTGAGATTCTGCGCGTACATCAGGTAGCCATCACGCAGATGACTGTGCATCGTAGGATAATCTGGATACCTCCACTGGTTGTTCTCATCGCCGAATCGATATCCCCAGGTCTGGAGGAAAATCGTATCGCCACCCTTTGCTTCGACCCGCGAATCGATGTATTCTGCGCCATCCAGACTATCCTGCCAATAAGTGGAACTGGTCGGAAATCCAGGAACCTGACTCTGATCCTGCAGAATGACGTAATCATGTCGTTGAGCCAGACTCGTATTCCATTGTGTGCCCGACTTCGCCGCTTCATCACCATGCCATGCGAGAGTCTTGCCCCCGCTCGTCAGAACCTCGACATCGGAATTATGCCCCGCGGCATTCAGCAGGTTCTCTACTCGAATGTTCAATTGGTTGTTCGAGGTGTAGGAATTACCCAGCATCAGGATGTCCAAAGTGGCGGTTCGAGCCGCGGATTCTGCGCTTTGGGACGGCTCCGAAAGAGGGCTCGGCGTGTGCAAAGAGGTCACTAAGACGAAAATGAGCAGAAGGGCCATCTGACGCTCATTCATGAGCGAGGCCCCTCGTTCTGTGCCTTTCATCCCTACCCCTCGATGATGATTCCAGGAAAGGAAGGGTCTATGGGATAGGGTGCTGCTCGTCCTTCATGGCATCAGTGTGGCCATTCAGGAAGAAAACCGCCGCGCCGCCGGCTCCTGCAAAATCGAAGGAGCAGTTGGTCGTGGAATACGAGAGAAAGAAGGATGATTCTCAGGAGAAGAAGATGGTCGACAGATCACATCTCGAGAAGAAATCCTTCCTCGAAGCTATGGCGCTCCTCGGTGAAGACGATTAGAACCGGTCGCTGCTTGGGAGCGAATGACTTCAGAGCACCGGATCCGGAATGATTCGGCCCAAGGCGTCGATGTCGAAATCTCCGGCTTGTATCGGCACGCGAAGGCCGAATTCTGAACTGACTGCGGGATCGACCTCCCCGAATTGACCTATTTCCACACCGTTGAGAAGAACTCTCGCTCCACGGCCAACGATCCATGGCCCTTCGCCTGCGGGAAGGGCTTCCCAAATCACCTCCGAGAGGTTCGCACCAAGGTCTCGTAGCAGAGCCTGTACGAGCCCCTTGGCCGCAGCGAATCCAGCGTCGACTTCAGCGCAGGCCCAGGCGGCTCGACTCTTGTTCCGTGCATCGATAACCACAGTTCCGAGTTCGTAGACTCGCTGCGGCAATTCGTGATGGCGATTGGCGCTGAGAAGTTGCAGGAGACTTGGAAGAATGTGTTGTCGCAGAATGGTGTGATCCTTGGTGATCGGGTTGGTCATCTTCGTCACTCCGCCCTTCGGAGTCCAGCGGACGCTCTCGAACTGGTCACGCTCACAGGAGAACGTGAGGCTCTGGGTCTCCTGGAGGTTCAGTGAGCGCAGACTTTGTCTTGCTCGTCGGTGCAGATCCGAGGACTTCAGAGGAATCGCGTCCATGTGGACTTTTGAGAGGATTCTGGGCATCTTGTCGTAACCGTATCCGATTGCTATGTCTTCGATGACATCGACTGGATGCATGATGTCTGAGCGCCAGCGTGGCATGGCGATGACGTGCTCGCGCTCGCCGACCACGAGGTCGGCCCAGCGCTCGCCGCGCTCTACACCATCGGTAACCGCTCGGCTTGCGAGTAATTGACCTCCCATGCGATTTATTGCCTTGGCGATCTGCTCAGATTCAAGGGAAAGTCCGAGGATTCGCTCAATCAGTCGGTCAGATATACGGTGTTCGCGCGCTTCTCCCACCGGGGTCAGTCGGACCTTGCCGTCGCAGCCGGTGACCTGAACACTCTCGACGCTGCCTCCGCGTTCCGCAAGAGACAAGCAGACGAGCAGAAGACAAGCCTCACAAGAGCGCTCATTCCATCCTGTCACATCGATGAAGAAGTCAGTGGTGGAAGCGGTCACGGTCGTGTGGTCGCCATTTATGATGGGGGGGAAGGACAGGATGTCGTCGTTTGAATCAAGGATCACTGGATAAACGTCGAGATCTGCCATCAAGTGAGCGTATTCGGTGCCTTTGGGGTGCTCTGTGAGAATTTCATCGATACTCATCTCCTGGCTCATCGCGAGTGGCACGAAGGCATGATCGCCCGGTACAGTGATGACTCTGAACGGCGGTGCCAAGGTCGCGAGGTCATGGACTCCGATTGATGAGAATCTTCGACGCCGGCCGAGGCTCAGGTGGAGCTTCTCCTGATGATCCATGAGTGACTGGATGAATTCATCTTTCTCAGCTGGAGTCTCGCCCGTATCCACGCCACGAACTACCGCGCCGAGAATGACTGGACGAACCGTCTTGAGGCTGGTATCGACACTCATTTCGATGCCACTGTCCTTGATATCGAAGAATGGTGGCAGCAAAGCTGAGCCGAGGAAAGAACGTGCTGCTCTCGCCATCGTCTCGTGGCTAAGCAGGTCGGGTCTGTCCGGAAAAACCTCGATTTCTATTCCATTCTCATCGCTGCCTTCGACGACACAACCGATCTGTGAGAGACGGGACAGCCAATCGTCTGGATCATATTCGTCGTCGTGCCGAGCCTGAATGGAGCGCAGCAGTGAGTGCTGCAAGGTTATCGTCGGTATCTGCTCACCTCAGTTTCCGAGCCACATGGGAAGAGGTCTCTCGTAGCCGATGAGCCTCAAGCCGGAGATCGCGGCTGTGTCATGATCGAGGGCTCTGAGGTTGCTGCGATTGATCTGGGCAAGATCGGCGACGCCCAATTCGCGCATCCAGCCTCGTAGAGTGCCATCGAGCCAGCCGAGTACCGCTTCGATATCATCGTCGGCTGGCGGAGCCACGACGGCGACGCAGCCAGCTCCGATGGCGATCAGGAGATCCTCAGCGGCGGGCGCTTCATCGAGTTCTATGAGGAGATTTCGGCCCTGAGTGACGAGATTCATCGCTTGAGCGGCAAGGCCGATTCGAGGCAGAGCAGAAGCGGCTCTTCCGCCACCGGGCAAGGCAGCATCGACCACCGCTCCGTCGAGGTCGAGATCGACAACCAGTCGAAACAAGTGATCGACTCGCGCCACGCTGTCCTTGAGGAAGACCAGCGAGTCGTCTCTCATCCTGCTGTATAATGAGACCAGAAGGGCTTCGACCTCAGCATCATTGATGGCCGGCAAACCGTTCAGATCCAGTACCATGCCGGCGCAGTTCTGAATTACATTCGCAGCTTGGAGAAGATTGGACTCGTCGATGAGTATGAGGTCGTTATACCTCGGTTCAGTTCTCACCATACCGGGTTGAACTGTTCCATATCGGCCGGTTGCAGCCGTCATTCTCTCGCATTCCACGATCCATGGAAGTGGGCACAATAATCCATGCTCCTCAAGGCCTGCTGGGAGTATCAGCGACAAGGTGTCGAGAGCGCTGTGTTCCGGTAGTCGGTCTCGACTCGAGGGCACCAGACCAATACCGTCGAATCCTTCGGCGACGGAGTATTCAGGCCTCTCACCAATAGAAGGTCCCGCTTCCGCCGGAACCAGAACAAGAGCATCGGGATCCAATTGCAGGCCGAGAGGATCGAGATGCTCTGACAATTCTTCGAGTTCGTCTTCCGTTATCGAGCGCATCGCAGCACCTTCACCGGGTGGAGGGCAACTTCCAGCGACAATCACACGCCCTCCCAGCATACCGAGTCCCGGCTCCGTTCCAGCAGAACCGAGGATGATCAGCACACCGTCTTCCATCGCCGCTCCAGCCATCTTCCCCACGTGCCCGCGTACGATGATGACCCCACCGCGCATTCCTGCACCGGCCTCCTCGGCCGCCGAACCCTGGACGATGATCTCGCCGCCTGACATCCGGTGGCCGACACGGTCACCGGCGTCTCGCTCGACAGTTATTCGACCAGAGGTTTGGAATGCGCCGAGCATCGATGTGCAGCCGCCCTGTAGAGTGAAAGTGCCACCTTCGTTCATGGCGCCGGCGCATTCGCCCAAGTCTCCCAAGAGCAGGACTCGCGACTTGGGCGGCAAATGTGTAATCACACCGATCTCCCCCTTTTTGGGTTTCTCATCACCTTGCTTGCCCCATCCGATGCGGATCAGCAGGTCGCGCTCGAGCGCCTGCTCGAGCATTCCGTCCAGGTCACGATTCAGCTTGACACTCTTCGCCGTGACCTCGCGCATGGTACTCCCTAACGCAGAGAGGAATGGCCACTGTCTTCATACTGACGGGCCATTCGACTCTCTAACAGACGATGTGGCGAGAAATCTCGACTGACCAAACAGTTCGGATTGATGCGAGGGAAGTGATGGGGATTTTTCGAGGCGAAACGAAAGAGCATCATTGATAGAGGGCAGGCGAGGGCATTGGAACGCCCGAAGGGCGCATGGGGTTCAGCCGATGGGGAAGATCAAAGTCGCAATCAATGGATTCGGGACGATTGGCAAGCGCGTCGCAGACGCCATCGATGCACAGGATGACATGGAGATAATCGGTGTCACCAAAACAGGTCCTTCTTTTGGCTGCGACCTCGCTGTAAAGAAGGGATTTCCCCTGTATTGCACCTTCGATGATGAGGCGCGAATCGCAACCTTCGGTGAGCAGGGCTACGAGTGCAGCGGAGGAATCTCCGATCTGCTCGCCGCAGCTGATGTAGTCGTCGATTGTTCACCTGGGAAAATGGGTGCTGACAACCTCGCCAAGTATCAAGCGGCGGGCATTAAGCATCTGTTTCAAGGCGGCGAGAAGCATTCACTGACAGGCCTCTCGTATACTTCCTGCGCCAATCACGAGGCCAATCTGAACGCCGAAGGAACACGAGTTGTTTCTTGCAACACCACCGGACTCTCCCGCACTCTTGTGCCGCTCTACGAGCATTGTGGCTCGTTGCAGGTCGAATGCACGATGATACGACGGGCCGCTGACCCGGGCGATTCAAAGAAGGGCCCGATAAATGCGATCAAGCCGGTTCTGAATGTTCCGAGTCATCACGGACCCGATGTGATGACGGTGAAGCCTGAGATCGAGATCAATTCGCTCGCCGTCGCGGTTCCGACGACGATAATGCATGTCCATTCGATAATCGCTGACCTTCCTGCCGGCCATGGTCTGACCACCGAGTCGGTTTTGCAGATGTGGAAGGACACCCCGCGAGTCATCGTCATGCACGGTGCTGAGAACCGTCTGACGACAACAGCCGAAGTCATGGAGATGGCTCGCGACATCGGTCGCAAATGGGGTGATTTGCACGAGATCTTCGTCTGGGAGGATGGAGTGAAGTTGGTTGGTGACCGATTGTACTACTTCCAAGCGATTCACCAAGAGAGCGATGTCATTCCTGAGAATGTCGATTGTATTCGCGCTTTGATGGGTACTGAAATTGACTGGCGCGCAAGTGTTGCAAAGACCGACGCAGCCATCGATGAGTACTACGGGCTTTGAGTTGAGTTCGAAGTTTTCGTCACTATTCGAATTTCGAACTTCGGAAAGATCTCGAGGCGAACTTCGAGTCGACAAGCCGATTTGACCTCTGGTCAATCAGCATGAACGGTCAAAAGCCCCTCATCGGTCGGCTATCCTCATGAATGACCGACGACTCGTCGTTTCAGCCCTCGTGATGCTGATGATGAGTGGCTGGAGTGGCGCTGCTCTGGCGGCGATTGGGGATGCTGACGTCGATGGGGCGAAGTATGGCGATTCGAGAGTGGACGATGCGACTTGGGGGGCGGTTTCAAATGCCTTCCAATCTAGTTATGAATTGCGACAAACGACTGGCTTGATCTACTCGCCTTACGGAAGCTTCGACCCACTGAGTGAGCCGATGCCGCTCGGCCCCGAGACTCTCTACGATTCGAAGGCTTTGACGCGGACTGGATATGCCGTCGTTCAAGCGGCTTCAGCCGATATGACGACCGTGACTTCGATTCTCGAAGACATCGGCATCTCAATCGCGGATCATCTACCCGACGATGCTTTCGTCATTCGCATACCAGCGAGCCGGGATACCGCAAGCATCCTGAAGATTCTCAACGACAGGGATGAAATCCGATGGGCCGGGGAGATGCCGATTGCATGGCGAGTCGCACCGAATGTCGCACTTTTAGCAGGACGACTCTCACTCAACGTCGATCTTGATCTGATACCCGCAGCAGACCTCTCGGACTCTGAACTCTCCGATCTTGAGGCCGACCTCGAATCGATCTCCACACGAACAGGTCCTCGAGGAATATGTGACGCTCACCTCTGCCAGCCTCGTGGAGTGAGTGCGTTCTGGATTCCTGTCTTGGCGATGGACGGCAGAATCCTCTACATTTCCGAAGCATCAAGAATCACCATTCTCAATTCGAATGCCAGCGCCATCGCTGGCATCACACAGGCATTCGTCGATTCCAATAACACGCTGAATGGCTCAGGTGAAGTCATCGCGATATCCGACACTGGCTTGGATGCCGATCACGGTGACTTCGACGGCCGGGTCCGCGGAATCTACAACCAATTCGGACCTGACAACTCAGCAGCCGACCGAAACTCGGGACACGGTACCCATGTGACGGCGACCTTGCTTGGCGACGGCACAGGGGATTCGGGGGCGATGGGGATGATTCCTGCGGCATCTTTCCACTTCTACCAACTCGAAGTCGATTCGTCTGGAATTCTGGCGCGTTGGGGCTCGCTTTACGACATGTTCACGCACGCCTGGCAGAACAGCGCGCGCATTCAATCGAACTCCTGGGGCAATGACAATCTGGTTGGAGAATACACAGCCGACTCACGCTCAGCTGACGCTTTCATCGTCGATAATCCACGCTTCATGGTGCTTTTCCCAGCAGGAGAATTGGGAGTTGATGGCACCGACACGATCACCCCTCCTGGAACTGCGAAGAACGTCCTCACGATTGGGGCTTCCACCACCGGTTCGCTCGGTTCGGATGCGGTTGGTGCTGTTCCAGGTTTCTCTTCGTTGGGCGCTACTCTCGATGGGCGGATCAAGCCGGATCTCGTCGCGCCGGGAGTGCTGATCTGCTCTGCTCGGGCAGAGGAGGCTGAATCAGCGGCTGGTGCCAGCTGTTCCGCCGCGCTGCACGATGACGGCTCGACGCCTCTCTATATGGCGCTGAACGGCTCTTCCATGGCTACTGCTGTTGCCGCTGGTGGCGTCGCTATGGTTCGGCAACATCTGCGTGAAGAGGGAGGAATCAACGAGCCTCGCTCCGACCTCATCAAGGCCCTTTTGATCAATGCGGCAACGGATCTCGGCGCTGCCGATATTCCGAATGCCGCTGAAGGTTGGGGGCAGATCGATGTGGCTAATTCGATTTCGCCGATGCAGGGCACGACTTCGCTCGATCTGCTATACGACGACTCACGCCAACTCGATCCAGGTCACAGTTTCGTCTACACGTTCGTCGTAGACAATGCTGCGGAATTTGATTTGACACTGGTCTGGGTCGATGCTGAGGCTTCTTCGATATCGAACCAGACCGCGGTCAAGTTGGTCAACGACCTCGACTTGACCGCAACAGCCCCCGATGGCACTGTGTATCACGGCAACGTCTTCGCCAATGGCTACTCTGCAACCGGAGGGTCAGCTGACGGACTCAACAATGTCGAGCGCATCAAAATCGGGTCTGGACAGAGTGGAACCTGGACGATCACAGTCGGCCACGCAGGTGGAATCACTCAGGACTTCGCTCTCGTCATGACCGGTCTGCTGCACGAAGAGACATCATCCGATCTGACTGTCTTCGCAGGTTCGCTCACGACCTCGGTGTCGAACCCTCTGCAAGGAGACACTATTCTGGTCGAGGCGGCTTGGAGGAATCAAGCGGCCAAGGGGACTGGCCAGTACACGGTCGAAATCGAGGATCTGACCGTAGGCAACATCATTTACACATCACAACAGAATTCACTCGCCGGCGGTGCGACGAATTCCTTCTCTTTCCCTCACGTCTTCTTGAGCACAGGAGATCACCTTCTCGAGTTGAGACTCGACACCGGCGACGATGTGGTCGAACTCAACGATGAGAACATCGGCGTCGATAACAACAAGATCCAGATGACTATTGAAATCGCTCAGATAGGAGTCAGATTGACGCCGTTGATGGAAGATGGCTCATATCCGTCGAATCAGGCGGAACTCGATTCTGCACATACTCAAACCCTGGATCCTCGGACGGGGAGCCTCGTCTCTTACGATCTCGTTCTTGCCAACGAGGGGACCGAGACGATCAGCGTCGGACTCTCGGTCACACCTGTTCAGAGGATTGATGAGAATGGCATCATGCAGGCGCCGCGCGATGAGTGGTGGAAACTCCTGAATGAGTCAGGACCTTGGGAATTGACTCCCTTCGGCGATGCTGGAGATTCGGTCCGCGTGACGTTGACTCTCGAAGATGTCGACGCCGATCTGACCGATGGTGCGGGCGCGCGATACGCACTGCCCGGCACCTTCGTCAACAATCTGAATCTGTACGACAAGAATGCGCCGACGGTCGCTCATACAATCAGACTCTCGACCATCGTCGAGAGGGTCGAAGGACTCTATACGATCCTCGCCGGTACCGGCGAGGATCTTGGCGGCGAGCCCGGCGAATTCGCCACCTACTCGCTCTCGATTCGCAATACGGGCAACGGACCGACTCAATACTCAGTCTCCTGCAGCAGTGATGAGCGCTGGACGATACACATCGGTAGCAGCGAATCGGATTCAGTCGTCTTGGATCCACTCAGCAGGTTACAGTTCCTGCCTCTGCCGATCCATGTCAGGATACCAGCGGCAGTCGATGGACAACCTGCTGCAGGGTTCACAGAGGATGTGACATGCGTCACGACCTCAGTGCAGGACGCATCGGTGACGACGACCGAAGTGGCGGTTGTCACAGTCTTCGAAAGCCACGATTTCAGCGTTGATCTATACAACTCGGAAGGTGATGTGTTGGGCGCCATGGCCCTTGCGGACGATCGTGCCGTGCTCAATGGCGACATCGTCGTCACCGAGCTTCTGCTGTCGAATGAAGGAAACATCGAGATGAATTTCGAGATGTCAGTGTCTTCGGCATTGAATACCTGGGCAGCACAGCTATCCTACGATGGTGAGGATTCAACGGATTCACTGACCTTATCGGTCGATGCCGGCGCCAGTGCTCTGGTCATCGTCGAGATGATCGTTCCAATGAATGCCGAGATGGGGACGAGGAATACTCTGACGATTCGCACTACTCTCGGTGATGGTCCGACGATGACGAATGGTACCCGATTCATCGTCCAGGAAGTCGCTGCCTTGGAAACTTCAGACGATGGTCTGATTCGCATAGCCCTAGGTCAGACGGGCACGAATGAAGTCTGGGTTCGGAATGCTGGAAATGTCCCATTAATCCTCGATTGGACCGTCGGCAGCCTGCCCGAAGGCTGGGTCGGTGGATTCCAGTCGATCATCCCCGCCGAACTCGACATGAACCGCGAGGCATTGGTCACCATCGGTCTCGAACTACCGGGTAATCTGCCGATCGGCCTTCTCGATGAGCGAGTTTCGATAATCCTCGAGGCGACCACTCCGGGTGAGGACATCGTCGTCCACACCTTCGAACTCGCTGTCGAGGTCGTTCCTTCGATATGGATTGAGTTAGCGCCGGACTCGAACAGCTTGAAAAACATCGATGCCGGCTCTGAGGGCCGGTTCACGATCACGGTGCAGAATCTCGGAAACGTGGATACTGGAGTCACTCTGGAGATCCAAGGCTTGGAAGATTGGCGCATCAGCATCGAGCCGTCGTCACTTGATTCGATAGTCGCAGGCGGCTCGGTCGATGTCATCGTCACGGTCAGCCCTGATGATGAGGCTCAGCCAGGGCTGATGTCATTCACCGTACTGGCGAATTCAACCGATGAGGGAGGGATCAATGTCGTCACCGACGATGTCCTAGTCCTCGAAGTCAGCCGGGCTCGTGACAGCTCTTGCAGCGGCATTGGTTGTCTACTCGTCAGACTCGGCCTGCCGAAGTGGACGCTGGCAGTCATCTTCCTCTTCGCGCTTGCCGGACTCGGTGTCGCCATGTCCCGAATGCGTGGTAGCACAGCATCGTCGATTCGGCCTGAAGAGGAACTCATTCCGACGGGTTCGGCTCTCCATTCTGGTTCCCAGATTGAAAGGCGAGCTGCTGCGATGGACACCGGTTCTTCGGGAGAGGTCCTCAGCACATCCGTATCCGATGATGAGATTTCAGATGCTCTGGTGGCCACCGTACCATCTCTCTCACTACCACCCGTTCCGCCCGGTGCAATGCCGCTGCCTCCTGGGGGTCTGCCGGATGGCTGGACGATGGATCAATGGGTGGCTTATGGTCACCTCTGGTACGAACAGAATGTCTGACAGCCTCAGCCGAACTTCAACATCGTCTGACTTAATACGAGAATGTGGCCCGCTCAGGCTATGAGCGGTTCGCTTGTCCTGTTCGGCCCACCGGGCGCAGGCAAGGGGACTCAAGCTGGTCTGATAGTCGACTTGACTGGCAAACCTCAGGTGTCGACTGGAGACATGCTGCGAGCCGCAGTCAAGGCCTCAACTGCGATGGGGATGGAAGCGAAGGAATACATGGATGCTGGATTGCTAGTGCCTGATTCTGTGATCATCCGCCTCATCGAAGAGAGATTGACCGAGGCCGATGCATCGGCAGGGGTTCTCTTCGATGGTTTCCCTCGGACTATCCGCCAAGCGGAGTCGCTCGAGGCGATCGCCAATGTCGTCGCTGTGATTTCAATCGCAGTTCCAGATTCTGCGATAGTCGAGCGAATCGTCGGGCGTCGGATGGATCCTGAGACCGGTGGAATCTACCATGTCAATTTCAATCCGGCTCCCCCAGAAATCGTCAGTCGACTCATTCAGCGCCAGGACGACAATGAGGAGACTGTGCTCGCGCGTCTGGCCGCTTATCACGAACAGACCGCCCCACTCGCCGCTTGGTACGGCGAACGTGACTTGCTGGTCACCATCGATGGTGACCATTCTATCGACGAGGTCGCTGCTGCTGTCGAGACTGTAGTTCGTGGACTTGCCTGAGGTGGATGCATGAGTCGAGGAGGTGCCCGAAAGGATGCGAGCCGGCGAAGGCTTCGAGCGGCCGATGCAATCGGGCACCTATCGGATGTTCTGACTGAGAATGTCCACTCTGACATCGATGTCGCGGACATCGCTGCCAGAGACATCCTGCGCACCTCGAAGCGACACGGCTCGCGCCCTGATACCTCTATCTCGACTCTCATCTGCCGCTCTTGTGAAGCCGCACTCGTGCCGGGAAGAAATGCCAGAGTTCGAATCAAGAATGGCTACAGAATCACAACCTGCCTCACATGTGGTGGAGTCCGTAGACGAAGTATGAGCACAGGGGAGGTGGAATGAATGGGGGGCATACCCGCTGATGTTCGCAGCAGAGCCAATGGAGATGACATCGCGATTACGGTGCGGATCGGACATGGAGGCGTGACCGATTCAGTGGTCTCCGAGCTCATTGATCAGCTCTCCAAACGGAATCTGGTCAAGATCAAAGCGAATCGTGGAGTGACAGTCGGCTCAGCCGAGCGCAGCGAACTCTTCGAGATGCTTGCTACAGCAACTGACTCCACTTTGGTTCTTCAACGCGGAAACGTCGCTGTATTCTGGTCCGGCGTCGGTTGACTGAGTCGAATCCGGCTTGCACCCGACAACATTCGATGGTCACTTATTTAGAGGTCTTGTTTGTGGCGGCGTCATGATTGCTCAAGAGCAGGTCGTGCTAGCCATTTTCGCGGTCTCTTTCATCCTCATCCTCTCCGAATCAGTCCACCGAACAATAGCAGCCTGGTTCGGCTCTGTCGTGCTCTTGATTTACGGCCATTCGACCGGGGTTTTCACTCTTGAGCACGATTCTTCTCTCGAACATACGATGCTGGGGTGGATCGAGTTCGAGGTAATCGGCCTGCTTATGGGAATGATGGTCTTCGCCGCCATTCTGGAGTTGTGCGGATTCTTCGAATTCATCGCCATCAAAGCAGCCAAAATGAGTGGCGGCGACCCATGGAAACTCATCGTCCTTCTCGGCACCTTCACTACGGTAATCTCTCTGGTCATCGACAATGTCACCGCAATCATAATCATCGCTCCTGTGACCTTGAAGATATGCAACAAGATGGAGATAAATCCCATTCCGCCTCTGCTCGCTGAGGCGATTCTATCGGACACCGGCGGCGTTGCTTCGATGGTCGGCGATCCACCGAACGTGATGATCGCAGCAGAAGCCGCCAATCTCGACCTTGAATCAACATTCGGCTTCAATGGATTCTTGATGAAACTAGGAATTCTGACGTTGATCGCCTGGGTCGCGACGCTCGGTTACCTGCGCTGGTATTATCGAGATTGGATTCATTCGAAACCGGCGAACGTGGAATATCTGCTCGAGGAGGATGAGTGGGATTCAGTCGACGACAAGCAATTGATGTACACCACGCTCGCCATCCTGCTGCTGACTGTGGTCATGTTCTCAGCCAAGGAGTTCCTCGGTCTGGAGATCGAGATTCACGCCATCGCTCTCTCAGGTGCAGGACTCGCGCTCGTCGCCGCCCGCCCTCAGGATCACGAATTGAGAGGTGGATTCATGCATCTAGTGACAGAGAAGGTCGAATGGTCAGCACTCTTGTTCTTCGCAGGCTTGTTCATCCTCGTCGGGGCTGTTGGCAATGTGGGATACCTCGAGGATCTGGCGGTCTGGATATTCGACAACTTCGGCAGCGATCCGGTGATGCTCGCAGTTGCAATCATCTGGGTATCAGCGATCGCGAGCGCTATCATCGACAACATTCCTTTCACAGCGGCGATGATTCCAGTCATCGTCAGCATCGTAGAGGCCAACCCCGAACTCGACATAGCACCTCTGTTCTGGGCTCTGGCGATGGGGGCTGGCTTCGGGGGCAACGCAACTCCAATCGGATCCAGCGCCAATGTGATGACAGTCGCAATCAGCGAGAGAGGCCCTCGGCCGATCACCACCGCAGAATGGGTGAGGGTCGGTCTGCCGGTGATGCTGATCACCTGTACAGTCGCCACAGTATTCATGATCGTATTCCACGGTACTCTGTACAGTACAGTCTGATGAATCACTAGCTGCATTCATTCCCCATCTCACCCCTTAATTCCGTCATCGAGGTTCCTCCGACACTCTGAAGTCTCAACCGAGGCAGCGTGGCTCATGCAGGAGTGCGAGGTCTGTCACATGATACTCAGCCAGAGCGGCCCATGTCCTCTGTGTGGGTCGAATACTCACGATAAGTCATCACCCTCCGGTGCAACCTCAACCGACTTGGAGATTGAAACTGAGGCCGAGATCGAGCTGCCATTCGGCCTCGCCGACAGTGATTCGGTCGTCGACTCCAATCGACTACCATTCGGCCTCGAAGATGCACCTGAAGATGCAGTCGAAGGAGCGGATTCGGAGGAAGAATCTGAACCTCCGAAAACTGCTTCGGATAAGGCTGGAACGCCACCGTCTGATAGTGTCGAATTACCCTATGGAATCGACGATATGTATCACAGCCCTCTTGATTGACGGTTTCAGGCTCTCTATACGCTGTTCTTGACCATCTCGGAACGACCCGAGTAGTTCATATAGCGGAGGTAAGTCGCCGACTTGCTTTTGGTGCACCCTTGTATGGGCACATACAGGGGGAAGTGGTCGAGACTGTTCCGCCCTGCGGGGAGACGGAGTGGTCTGAGAGACCAGATAGAATCGATATGCCTGGACACCAGAGGACTCACAATGAGTCCTGTGTCAAGATAATAATAGAAAGTGGGTAAGTAGAAATTACAAAATGCTACAACCCGACTGGGGGATGGCTCGGCTCGAGAGCCGACGAAGGTCGTGACAAGCTGCGAAAAGTCGCGGGGAGAGGCATGAATCTCATGGATCCGCGAATTGCCGAATGGGACCTCCTGGCGCTATGCGCCATTCCACAAATGGAAAGGGAACCCCCTGAACTGAAGCATCTCAGTAGGGGGAGGAAAAGAAATCAAACGAGATTCCGTTAGTAGTGGCGAATGAACACGGAATCGGACAAACCGAATCTCTCGGGGAAACCCGAGAGAGATGTGGTGTATGGACTGTCTCAGCCTAAAACATCGAAATGGAAATCGCCTGGAACGGCGTGCCACAGAGGGTGAAAGCCCCGTACATGCAGATGTGATGGTTTTGTGACAGATTCCTGAGTAGCGTGCGTTGGATATCGCGCGTGAATATGGGGGGCAGAAACCTCCAATCCTAAATACTACTCGAGACCGATAGTTAACAAGTAGAGTGATCGAAAGCTGAAAAGTATCCTTAGCGGGATGTGAAAAGAACCTGAAACCAGTCGGGAACAGGCTGAATATGCGTGAAAGCGATGATATGAGCAGCGTGTATTCGTGCGTTTCGAAAAATGCCCCTGGGAGTTCTGATCATTGGCGAGGTTAAGGAGTTGATCTCCGAAGCCGAAGGGAAACCGACAAGTCCGCAGCCGCTTATGGCGGTCAGGGACGGGATGTGCTCGTCCGAAGTCAATGGTGGGAGACCTGAAGCCCGTCGATCTATGCCTGGCCAGATTGAAGCCCGGTGAAAGCTGGGTGGAGGATCGAACCGTTGCTGATCTGCAAATCGCTCGGAGGAGCTGGGTATAGGGGTGAAAGTCCAATCGAGATGGGCAATAGCAGGTTCCGCGCGAGACTACTCGTAGGTAGATCTCCGCTGAGGTAGATGACGATGTAGAGCACTGATTGGGTATTTAGGGGGAGCAATTCCTCGATACGCTGTCAAACTCCGAAGTTGTCATCGCTGTAGAAGCGGGGAGTGAGCCACGGTGGGTAAGCTACCGTGACGAAAGGTGAATAAACCAGCTCAGTGTTAAGGTCCCAAAGTACCAGTTAAGTGTTAATCTGAAACGGCGTCCGTGGTCGAAGACAACCAGAAGGTGGGCTTAGAAGCAGCCACCCTTGAAAGAGTTCGTAACAGATCACTGGTCAAGCTTGCGGGCCCGGAAAATGGACGGGGCTCAAACTGGTCACCGATACACTGATCCTTCGAAAGAAGATGAGGTAGCGCGGCGATGTGCTCGGGTAGAAGCGAGGTTGTGAGATCTCGTGGACCGTGTACATATGAGAATCTAGGGAAGAGTAGCAGCATAGTGCGGTGAGAATCCGCACCACCGAAAGGGTAAGGGTTCCTCGGCAATGATTTTCAGCCGAGGGTTAGCCGGTCCTAAGGTCAATCTTAACCGACTTGATCGAAAGGGAATTGCGTTAATATTCGTAAGCCTCTCTGCAATAATGGTAACGGCTAGGGCTAGTTCGTGCACTTCAGTCATGGAGTGTCGAAGCGTTCGATAATCGTGTGGAGAACCGTCATGGTGAGAAACACGAGAAGGCGTGAGTGAAAGACGGATGAGGCCTTGGTCCCATGAAAAACCGCAGAAGATGACCGTACCGAGAACTGACACAGGTACCCAAGGTGAGTAGCCTAAGGTGTGACGGGTAAAGTACCGCGAAGGAACTCGGCAAAATAGCCCCGTAACTTCGGGAGAAGGGGTGCCAGCTCTGAAGAGAGCTGGTCGCAGTGACAAGAGGACTCCGACTGTTTAATAAAAACATAGGCGACTGCTAGATCGAAAGGTTGTGTATAGTCGCTGAATCCTGCTCAGTGCCGGTATCTGAAATCGGGGTTCAACCTGACGAAGGACCGGTAAACAGCGGGGGTAACTATGACCCTCTTAAGGTAGCGTAATACCTTGTCGCTTAATTGGCGACTTGCATGAATGGCCCAACGAGAGTCCTACTGTCTCCGCGGTACGTCCGGCGAAATTGACATTACTGGCGCACAGTCCAGTACCCTCAACCTGCAAGCGAAGACCCCGTAGAGCTTTACTGCAGCCTGGCGTTGTATAATCGCACTTCACGTGCTGAGTAGACGGGAGACGTTGATCCACGGGACGCCAGTCCCGTGAGTAGTCGTCCATAGAGACACCGTCCTTGGAGTGTAATTGTACTCACTCTTCATGAGAACACCGCTTGGTGGGCAGTTTGGGTGGGGCGCCACGCGCTCGAAAACATAACAAGCGTGCCCAAAGGTCAGCTTAGGTGGTTCAGTCTCCACCGTTAACTGTAAGGGGAAAAGCTGGCTTGACTTGGATCGGACCAATAACGATCGAAGATGCGAAAGCACGGCCTAACGAACCAATGTACCTCATTTCTGGGGGTCATTGATAACAGAAAAGTTACCTCGGGGATAATTGAGTTGTCACCAGCAAGAGCACACATCGACCTGGTGGCTTGCTACTTCGATGTCGTCTCTTCCCAACCTCCTGGTGCAGCAGCTGGGAAGGGTGGGGTTGTTCGCCCATTAAAGGGGATCGTGAGATGGGTTTAGACCGTCGTGAGACAGGTTTGTTGCTTTGCGGTTGAGGCGTGTAAGATGCCTGATCGGAAGGGTCCTTTAGTACGAGAGGAACGAGGACTCGGAGCCACTAGTTTACCAGTTGTCCGGCAGGGCAATGCTGGGTAGCCACGCTCCATGTGGATAAGAGCTGAAAGCATCTAAGCTCGAAGTCACCCGAAAGACGAGGCATCTCAGGGGACTCGTAGAAGACGAGTTTGATAGACAGCGGGTGTAAGCACCGAGGTTCGCCGAGGTGTTCAGCCCAGCTGCACTAACCCCCCGAGCATTCATTTTTCTACACACCAATATTTTAAAATTAAATTGATACAGGGCTCTATTGTGGGCCTCTGTCCAATAGGCAGATTCGATTCTATCACCAATCACATTCGAAGGAGAGTTGTGCACGGCCACAGCGGAGGCGTAATACCCGGTCCCATATCGAACCCGGAAGTCAAGTCCTCCTGCGTCGATCTCTGTACTGTGGTGCGAGAGCCCACGGGAACTATCGTCGCTGTGCCACTCTTCTTCACCTCCCCGCAACAATTTTACTCAATATTAGGCGAAGCCATTTTCCTATGAAACATGACACTAGGTGATAACATGGGAATTCGAACTGGAGACATTCTTGGACACCCACAAGTAGGGGTTTACTTGAGTGTCGTCGGCGACGTTCTGTTTCATCCTGCTTCTCTTGATTCTGATACGATCGATGAATTAGCTGCTTCATTCGAGTTGGAGATGCAGCCATTCCTCGTCGGTGGTTCAGCCCTTCTTGGCAGCCTGATCAGTGGCAACAAGAAGGGGATTGCAGTCGCTGACATCGCGACCGAATCAGATCTCGAGGCTCTGACGAGTTTCGGCGAGGTCGTGGTCATGGAGAGCGGTGTCAACGCAGCGGGCAATCTCGTCGCTTGCAACGACCACGGCGCGATAGTCAGTCCGGTGATTCCCGGTCCTGGATGTCAGATGATCGCCGATGTCTTGGGAGTTGACGCTATACGGTCCAAAGTCGCTGGACAAGAGACGGTTGGCTCCTTGATGGTCGCGAACAACAAGGGAATTCTGACTCATCCAGACATCACAGGTGATGAGGTCGAGAGAATAGAGGCAGCCATGCGAGTACCAGTGATGGTCGGAACGGTCTGCTTCGGCTCACCATATGTCGGCGCAGGTTGCGCCGCATCTGATTCCTATGTCTTGGTGGGTTCGGGCTCAACGGGCCCTGAATTGAATCGTATCGAAGATGCTCTCGGACTGATATGAGACCGTCTTCAACTGAAGTTCGAAGCATCGAACTCAGCATCCTTGTCGAGTCGACGTGTGACTTCAGGCAATGGATACTTCAGTCCAGTTGCAGTGTTGAACAGAACCACGGATTCGTCCTTACTGACCAGCCCCTGCTCGATGGCGACCTCCCAAGCCGCGAAAGTCGCCGCACCTTCGGGACACATCAGCAAGCCATCTGTTCTTCCGATGTGATCCCTCGCGCGCATGATGTGTTCGTCATCGACCGCTATCGCGAATCCGCCTGATTCTCGCACCGCCCGTAGAATCAGGAAATCGCCTATCGCTGCGGGCACCCGGATGCCACTCGCTTCGGTCGCGGCGTTCTGCCAGAACTCCGCATGTTCGACGCCGTCCTGCCAGGCTTTGACGATTGGAGCACAACCGGTTGACTGGACGGCGACCATCCTCGGCAGTTTGCATTTGATCCAACCGAGTTCGAGCAATTCGTGGAAGGCCTTCCACATCCCGATCAAACCCGTCCCACCCCCTGTCGGGTAGAATATCACATCGGGAAGATCCCAACCCAGTTGCTCGGCCAATTCAAGCCCCATCGTCTTCTTCCCTTCGATTCGATATGGTTCCTTCAGGGTCGAGACGGCGAACCATCCGATCGATTCCTTCCCCGCATTGATGATTGCCCCGCAATCTCCGATCAATCCGTTCACCAAATAGGTGTCAGCGCCTTGCGCCTGGGTCTCGGAGGTATTGATGAAAGGAGTATCATCGGGACACAGAACCGTGCTGCGTATCCCCGCGCGTGCAGCATAAGCAGCCAATGCAGAGCCGGCATTTCCATTGGTTGGAATCGCCAGATGCTCGAATCCGAATTCCTTCGCCATCGATACCGCGAGAGCAAGTCCCCGAGCTTTGAAGGAACCAGTCGGCAGACGAGATTCGTCTTTTACCAGCACCTCTGCTCCATCCAACGCCATATGCTCGATACTACGCTCCAAAGCCACAATAGGTGTCACCACTTCGCCCAAGGAGACTCGATTAGCTGCATCTGCCACCGGCAGGAGCGGTGAATACCTCCAGAATCCGGCCTCCTCCGAGGTCTCGATATCCTCGCGAGTCACCTCTTCCCGCATCGCTGCCAGATCATAACGAACCAGAATAGGTTTTCCAGCAGACGAAAGCGTATGTGGGACACCCTTCTCGATGATCTCGCCAGTGTAGGCACACTCGAGATGGGTGACGAAGTCGCGACTCATTCGAACACCAACTCGTGACTTCGAACCATCAGAATCCTCTCAGATGGCGGTGGGCGCAATGTGACCGTCTTCTTTGTCATCTTCTGAACGAACTCGATTCCAGACATTCTTCATCAGTTCGTCGTGATGCTCTTTGCAGTAATGGAATCGGCGATAAGCCTCTCTGAATGAATATGCTTTCTCGCCAGTCGCAACGAGGAATCCTTCCGGCGATAGGCGGCTGACTTTGTCGCCTTCAGCCCCGCAATCCGCGTAGTCGCATGTCGGCATCATTCCACCTCATTCATTACTCTGATTTGTCTTCTTCGGGCTCGATCACAATCAGGGGTGCATTGGCTTCGACGCTTTCACCTGGTTGACAGTTGATTTGTGAGACTATTCCCGAGAGCGGCGCATGAATCTCATTCTGCATCTTCATCGCTTCAAGAACCATCACCACATCACCCTCGGAGACACTCACTCCGAGTTCGACTGCAATCGAGACGATCTTGCCCGGAATGGTGGAGGAGATCGTTCCCGAACGCTTGCTTCGTCCGCTGCGTTTGCGTTTCCGCGTACCTTCTCGGTCGTCCTTGCCACCGCTCACTTCTATGGTGAATTTCTTGCTGCCGACGGTGACCTCCCAGGCACCGTCGACCTTTTTGAGTTCGACGTCGAATTCTTCGCCGTCGACCTTTACCTTCCGTTTCTTGGTCATCAGATCACCTCGGTTTGCATACCCTCGGTCATGGTGTCACCTCTGGATGATTGTTCTCGGTCATCAGATCACCGAGGCGTACTCCTTCGTGTGCGGGCGCGAAACAGGTTTCGTCGCCCGATGAGAACTCGACGATGGTCACGCGACCAAGCCTTGCCTTGGTCACGTGAGGCTGCGGGTTGCAGCGAGGAGCCGCTTTCTTCCTCGAGGATGACTGCGGCTATCGCAGCGGCGAGCATTCTATCCTTCTTGCGAGCCATTGCCATTCCTCATAATGGGATGTTGCCGTGCTTGCGAGCGGGTCTAATCTCTTCTTTCTCGAGTAGAGCACCGAGGGCTCGACTAAGTTTCGCGCGGGTTTCTCGTGGTTGGATGACGTCGTCGAGATATCCGAGGGCTGCGGCTCGATATGGATTGGCGAATGTCTCCTCGTAATCGTCGATCAGGCGTTCCCGTTCTCCTATCGGGTCACCCGCGGCGCCGATTCTTCTGCGATGGATGATCTGCACGGCTCCTTCAGCCCCCATCACTGCGAGCCGGGCGGTCGGCCATGCTACATTGTAATCTCCACGAATGTGTTTCGACGACATCACATCATAGGCGCCACCGTACGCCTTTCGGGTTATAACGGTCAGTTTGGGAACAGTGGCTTCGGCGTAAGCATAGAGCAGTTTCGCGCCGTGGCGGATGATGCCCCCCCATTCCTGACTTGCACCTGGAAGGAATCCTGGGACATCGACGAATGTCAGGAGTGGGATGTTGAAAGCGTCACAGAATCTTATGAATCGGGCTGCTTTGACTGAGGCATCAATGTCGAGGCAGCCCGCGAGGAATTTCGGTTGGTTGGCGACGACGCCGATTGTATGACCTCCGAGTCGCCCGAAGCCGATGACGATGTTCTGCGCATAGTCGGCTTGAACCTCCAAGAAGGCGCCATCGTCGAGGACTTCCTCGACAGCGTCAACGATGTCATAGGGGAGAGTCGGATCCAGAGGGACCAATTCGTCAAGGTTCTCACATTCCCGATCGGGCGGATCTGTCGTATCCTTGATCGGCGCCCGTTCGAGATTATTCGATGGTAACATGCTGATCAGGTTTCGAACCAATTCCAATGCATCATTGTCGTCTTGGGCGGTGAAGTGTGTGACGCCGGAGCGGTTTGCGTGGGTTGCAGCACCTCCGAGGTCTTCGAAGGAAACCTCCTCGTTGGTCACGGTCTTGATCACTTCCGGACCGGTGATGAACATGTGTGCCGTTTTGTCGACCATGACAATGAAGTCGGTGATGGCTGGTGAGTAGACAGCGCCGCCAGCACACGGACCCATTATCACCGATATTTGAGGAATCACACCGCTGGCGCGGACATTTCTGAAGAAAATCTCAGCGTAGGAACCCAAGGACGCCACTCCCTCCTGGATGCGTGCTCCGCCACTGTCGTTGAGACCTATCACCGGCGCCCCCGTCTTCAGAGCCATGTCGAGAATCTTGCATATCTTCAGGCCGTGCATCTCACCCAATGAGCCGCCGTAAACAGTGAAATCCTGAGCGAAGCAGTAGATTGTACGGCCGTCGATGGTGCCATGGCCGCAGACCACGCCATCACCCGGAATCACATTGCGATCCATGTCGAAATCCGTGCATCTGTGTTCGACCAGTGAATCGACTTCCACGAAGCTGCCTTCATCGACCAATTGCTCGATACGCTCGCGCGCGGTCATCTTGCCGCGCGCGTGTTGGGCAGCGATACGTTGCTGCCCGCCGCCGGCTTCAGCCTGCGCCTTTCGCCTGCGCAAGTCATCGATGCTATCCTGCACGCTAGACATGTGAC